>Ga0157375_10000147_pt1 | contig 68850 bp, 29 predicted proteins | sample M35metaG_FD_115311 | JGI IMG/M metagenome (GOLD analysis project Ga0157375, IMG submission 115311) | Miscanthus rhizosphere microbial communities from Kellogg Biological Station, Michigan, USA - M3-5 metaG | ecosystem: Host-associated > Plants > Roots > Rhizosphere > Soil | place: USA: Michigan...
CGAGAAGTTCCCGCTGAAGAGCAACACGCTCTACCGGATCATCGTCTCGGGCGAGATCCGCGACCTCACCGGCAACAAGATGCCGGCCACGCGCGGCGGCAGCTTCATCACCTCCGACTACGCGGAGCCGCACGTCACGAAGACGACGCCGAACGTCACGCAGCCGCTGCAGGCGGCGACGACGATCGTCTTCACCTTCAACGAGCCGATCGACATCGCCGGCGTGCAGTTCCATCTCTACAAGCTGAGCGCCCCGGGCGCGAGCGGCACGATCGTCGCGGAGAAACCGGGACGCACGTTCGTCGATCCCGCCACCGGCCTCACGCTCAACTTCGCACCAGACAGTCCAATTGAACAGCAGTCGTTCTATCGCGTCGTCTTTTCAGGCGTGCGCGACCTGCAGGGGAACCTCGCACCGGAGCAGACGTTCCACTTCTTCTCCTTCGATCTGAACAAACCGGTGGCCAGCTTCATCTCGCCGGTCCCCGACACCTTCCCGCTCATCTCCGGCGTGCAGTACACGCTGAAGCTGACGCTGACCAACACCGACGGCACGCCGGCCACCGACGTCTCGCGCGTCGATTACTTCCGCGTCGACGGCGCGGCGCAGACGTTCCTCTTCACCACGACCGCGTCGCCCTTCTCCTACACCTTCGTCGGACCCGACGTCCCGCAATCGGGCGGGACGCTGACCTACCGCGCGATCGCCACCGATCAGTCGAGCAACATCAGCGAGCCGGCGTCGATCACCTGGCAGGTGCAGCCGAACAAGGCGCCGCAGAGCGTCGCGCTGACGCTGACACCGACCTCGGCGTACGCCAGCAATCGCGTCAACACCGGCGTCACCTTCGTCGATGAAGGGACGTTCGCCACGGTGCAGGTCGACGCGGCCGGCACGCAGAGCGACGGCTTCTCCTGGAACGACTCGCGCGTGAAGAACCTGACGCGCTCCACGGTCGACTCGCCGTGGCCTCCGGTCAGCCTCGACTTCGATCTCCCGGCCACGCTGCAGGAAGCGAGCACCGTGACATTCACCTCCACCGTCACCGACGTCCGCGGCCAGAAGGGGACGGCGAGCGTTCCGCTGACGGTCCTCACCGACGCCATCAAGCCGTCGATCCTCTCCACGGCGCCGGCGGCGGAGACGCGCTACACCATCGGCACGAAGTACCAGATCGAAACGGTCGTCGGCGACAACGAGAGCGGCATCCGCGACGTCACCTTCGCCTTCGACAACCAGGTCATCAAGGTCCTGCCGACGAACTCCGCGAAGGTCACGCCCGGAACACTTCCGCGCACCTGGAAGTACGTCTCCGGCCAGATCACCGTGCCGGCGAAGAACATCGACACCCGCATCCCGATCGTCATCACCGTCACCGACTACCACGGCAACGCGACGGTCAGCACGGTCGAAGTGGTCTACGTCGGCGTCAACGATCCGACGATTCCGAAGGGCGCCTGGCTCTGCCCGATCGATCACGCCACGTTCCCCGCGAGCACCAACCTCGCGGTCACGCTGACCGTGCGCGCCACCGACGACATCGCCGTCACCGGCGTGAAGTTCGTCCTCCCCGGCGTCACCACGCCGGTCACCGCCGCACGCGTCGGCACGACCGACACCTACCAGGCGACCGTCACGCTGGCCACGCCGGCGGCCGGCACGCTCTACACGCTGACCGCGATCATCAGCGACGCCGATCCGCTGCACGACGTCGAGCTGACGACGACGCTCGATTTCGTCGCCGTCGACATCACGATCGACGACCGGACGCAGGCGGTCGTGGCCTCCGACCTCGCCACGTTCCAGAACAAATCAATCGTGGTGAAGGGCCCCTCGGCGCACTTCGTTCCGCACGTTCCGCTCACGCTGAAGAACCTCATCGTACTGAACGGCGCGAAGGTGGAGACGCTCGCCTCGACCACCGGCATCGAGCAGAAGCTCGACCTGACGATCAGCGATCACCTCTACGTCGACTGCATTTCCTCCATCGACGTCTCTGCCCGCGGCTACCTCGGCGGCTGGGGGGTGAACAACGACGGCAGCAACACGAAGAACAACGACGCGCGCGGCATGACCGTCGGCAACTCGCCGGCGAACGGCCCGACGCCCGGCGCCTCGGCCTCGCACGCGGGACTCGGCGGCGAGCGCAATGGCGGCCACACCAACGCGACCTACGGCTCCGTCACCGCACCGTTCGACATGGGCACCGGCGGCGCCGGCAACACGACCTGCTGCACGGCGGGCGCACAAGGCGGCGGCGCGGTGCGCATCACCGCGGGCACGCAGCCCGAGGACCTCGGACTCTTCTCCATCGCCGGCGCGATCAACGCCAACGGCGGCAGCGGCAACGCCGGCGGCATCGCCGAAGCCGGCTCCGGCGGCAGCATCAGCGTCAGCAGCAAACAGTTCATCGTCGGACCGAACGGCCGCGTCAGCGCGAACGGCGGCGACGACGACGCAGTCGATCAGACCTCGCGCGGCGCGGGCGGCGGACGGATCGCCATCACGGCGAGCGACCGCTTCAGCGTCGACACCATGGGCACGCAGGTCCAGGCGCGCGGCGGCCGCAACGTCACCTCGACCGAGACCGCCAGCTTCCTCGACGGCGGCGCCGGCACGATCTTCACGAAGCTCCCGGGCGAAACCATCGGTGGTCTGTTCGTCAGCTCGTTCGACGAGCGCGCCACGACGTCGGTGCATCTGACCCGACCCACTCCGCTCGCCGCGATCACGGTCGATCGCCTCGAGCTCGGCGCACGCGCACTGCTGCGCGCCGACGACACGTTAACCATTGGAAGCACGACCAACGACCGCAGCGCCGCGACGATCGCGACGAACGCGGTCCTCGTGCTGCCGGCCGACGTCCCGGTCATCACCGTCACCCCGGCGCAGCCCGCGGGAAGCACGCTCACGCAGGGCTTCACGCTCAACACCGCGTACAGCGCCGTGTCGCCCGCCGGCATCGGCAGCGCGACCGTCATCTGGACGCCGGTCACGCCGAACCGCGTCGACTCGTACGTCAGCTATCCGGCGACCGCGTCGCAGAGCACCGTCACGCTTGCCATCCCGAACAACTCGCCGGCCTCCGCGACGCTCACCGTCACGGCGATCGATCGCGCGGGCCGCAGCGGCACGAGCGCCGTGCTGCCGTACACGATCGTGGCGAATCAGCCGCCGATCATCGACAAGTTCCTCGTCGTCCCGACGTCGCTCTATCCAGGCAAGAGCATCGCCATCACCGTCTCGGCGCACGACGAGGTCGCGGTCACGAAGCTCACGCTGACCAGCGTTCTCGGCACCGGCACGCCGGCGATCCAGACGAAGACGCCGAACACCGCGGTCGTCACCGACACGCTCTTCACGCCGATCGCCGTGCCGATCACCACGCCGGGCGACACGCCGCTGACGCTGACGTTGTCGGCCGAAGACGCGTATCCGGGCAACACGCCGCGCACGCAGACCGTGCCGGTCACGATCCTCAAGGACACGATTCCTCCGGCGCTCACCGTCACGCTGCCGGTGGCGAACACGCTCTACAACGAGGGAAGCGGCAACGTCATCCAGATCCGCTTCACCGCCAGTGATGCCGAGGTCGCGATCAAGCAGGCGTACTACCAGATCGATGACGGGGCGCAGGTCACGCTCACCGCGGGCGCGAACAACTCGTACAGCGCCGACGTCCCGATCCCGCCGGTCGACGGCACCGACAACGTCACGAAGCACATCGTCATCACGGCGATCGACTACGAGAACAACCCCTCGACGTCCGACATCGCCATCCAGATCAAGCCGCTGAACGACGTGAACGCGCCGGTCATCACGCTCTCCTGCCCGTCGCCGGGCGCGCTCTTCCCCGCCGGCTACGGCGCGAGGCTGCGCGTCTTCGCCCTCGGCAACACCACCGGCAACGCGGCCAACGGCATCCAGTCGCTGCAGTTCTTCATCAACGGTTCGACGACTCCGCTCAACGCGACGCCGGTCAGCGGCCTGGCGAACTTCTACGACGCGACGTTCACCATTCCGTCCGACGCGACGGCCGGCACGATCTTCACCGTGCGCGGCGTCGTCACCAACGTCGCCGGTCTGTCGAACGAGATCGCGACGTCGTTCAGCGTCGTCGCCGGCACGAAGCTCACCGCCGACACGACGATCGCCGCGAACAACACGTCGTTCGACAACACGACGCTCATCATCCAGAGCGGTACGACGACGATCGCCGGCGCGCACACCTTCGACACGCTCGTCGTGCTCGACGGCGCGAAGGTCACGCACGCGCAGGGCGACAAGCTCAACATCACGACGACCAACGCGCTGTTCGTGTCGTGCACCGGCACGATCGACGCGAGCAGCCGCGGCTATCTCCTCAACACGACGTACCCCGGCGCGACCACGCCCGGCACCTCGACCGCGGGAAGCCACATCGGCTACGGCGGTTTGAGCTCCGCGCCGCTCGCCTCGACGTTCGGCAGCGTTTACCAGCCGGCCGAAGCGGGTGGGGGAGGACGTGGGGCGGGGACGGGCGGCGGCATCATCAACATCCAGGCCGGCTCGTTCGTGGCCGACGGCGCGGTCCGCGCCAACGGCGACAGCAACGTCTGCTGCGAGGGCGGCGCGGGCGGCTCCATCTGGATCCGCACGCAGTCGATCGCCGGCACCGGCGCGCTCGAAGCGAACGGCGGCCTGCAGCAACGCAACGGCGGCGGCGGCGCGGTGTCGATCGAGTACACCAGCGGCACGCCGAATCCGACAGCATGGTCGGGCGGTAACGCCGGCGCGAGCGGTGCGCATCACGGCGGCGCGGGCTCGCTCTATCTCAAGGGTCCGAGCGCGACGTTCGGGACGTTGACCATCAACAACAACAACCATGGCGGCAGCCAGGCGACGGAGCTCCCGTCGCTCGGCGGCGGCTTCGCGCTGAGCGGCAGCAGCGGCACGACGCTGGTCACTGACCGCGCCACGAACATCCCGGCGTACTTTGTCGCGCACTGGGTCGAGCTCCGCAACGCGAGCGGCGTGTTCAAAGGCCTCTATCGCATCGCGAGCATCAACGCGAAGACCGCGACCCTCACAGACGCGCCCAACGTGCAAGTTGGCGATCAGTGGCGCGGCGTCTATCGCTTCGACGCGGTGACCATCGCGGCGACCGAGTCGCTCAGCAGTGTCGATCCGATCCTCATCGGCGCGAACCGACTGCAGACCATCTTCGGCACGACCGCCGCGGGTGCCTTCGTCACCTACACCCAGCCGGTCACCGGCGACGACATCTCCGTCGTCGGCCGCGTCGCGCTGCCGCAGGTGAAAGCGCAGACGCTGGCGCTGGAGAACGGCGCCGTGCTCACTAGCAGCGGCACGACGCTCGCGCTCGACGTCACGAGCAGCATCAACGTGAAGAGCGGCGCGACGATCGACCTCACCGGCCGCGGCTTCGGGATCAACACCACCTACACCGGCGCGACGCTGCCCGGCACCTCGACCGCGGGCAGCCACATCGGCTACGGCGGACTCAGCTCCACTCCGCTCGCCTCGACCTTCGGCAGCATCTACCAGCCGCTCGAACCGGGCGGCGGCGGACGCGGCGCGGGGGCGGGCGGCGGTGCTCTATCCATTAATACAGGCTCGCTCACCAACGACGGCTCGATCCGCGCGAACGGCGAGAGCGCGACCTGCTGCGAAGGCGGCGCGGGCGGCTCGATCTGGATCCGCACGCAGTCGTTCACCGGCAGCGGCGCGCTCGAAGCAATCGGCGGCACGCAGCAGCGCAACGGCGGCGGCGGCGCCGTATCCATTGAATACACGACCGGCACGCCGGCTGCGACCGCGTGGTCCGGCGGCACGGCCAACGCGACCGGCGGTCACCACGGCGGCGCGGGCACGGTCCTGCTGAAGGGCTCGGGCTCGACCTTCGGCGCGCTGACCATCGACAACAATGGCCACGGCCAGACCGCGCAGGCAACGGAGCTCCCGTCGCTCGGCAACGGCACCGCGCAGACTGGCAGCAGCGGCTCGACCCTCATCACCAACCGCGCCACCAACATCCCGGCCTACTTCGTCGGCCACTGGGTCATCGTCCGCGACAGCAGCGGCGCGCTCAAAGGCAAGTGGCGGATCGCCACCATCAACGCCAAGACCTTCACCCTCGCGCCGAACGGCAGCGAGTCGATCAGCATCCAGAGCGGCGACACGTACCGCGGCACCTTCCGCCTCGATTCGCTCAAGCTCCGCTCCGCGAGGCTGCTGGTCGAGGATCTGCTCGAGGTCGCGACCACGCCCGATCTCGACGCCGCGTCGTCGATCACCGGCAACAACCTCGCGCCGCCGGTACTCACCGCCTCGCTCATCACGCTCGGCAGCAACGCCACCGGCAGCTCGGTGATCGGTACCGCAGGCGCGGTCAGCGATCCCGACACGCCGATCACGCTCATCACCACCAACACCACGTCGAACAACAGCTACACCGGCACGGCCAACGCCGACGGCTCCTTCGCCGTCCCGGTGCAGGGCAATGCGGGCGACACGATCACGATCAAGGCGAAAGACTCGAACTTCTATCCGCTCGAGTCGCCGGTCCTCACCGCCGGCACGCTGACGGTCAGCACGCCGACCGCCTCGCAGATCAACAACAGCACCTGGACCGCGGACACCAACTTCCGTTCGCGTGTGCTGGCGAATGACGCCACGCGCCTGCTCGTCTCCAGCAACTCCGGCAACGGCAGCGACAAGCTCGTCATCCTCAGCATCACCGATCCGGTGCATCCGTCGCTCATCCGCACGGTGGCGCTGGGCAGCGGCACGGTCAACGACATCGCCATCGCGAACAACTGGGCCTTCATCGGCGCCGACGACCTCGTCACGCTCGATCTGAGCAGCCCGACGTCGACGCCGGTCATCCATCAGGATCAGAACAACACCGAGACCTCCATCGTCGTGACGAACGGCTACGCCTTCACCGCCACGCCGCACAACAACCAGGGGCGCATCCGCCTCTACGACGTGAGCATCCCGGGCACACCGCGCTGGATGCGCGATCAGCTCACGGTCGGCGGCATCTACTACCGCGGCATCACGGCGTACGGCACGAACTACCTCATCGGCTTCTCGCCCGACAAGACGAACACCACCGTCGGGCACGACGTCGTGATCTTCGACCGCACCGACATCAACAACTTCACGCAGCTCGCCGACATCGACATCCCGAACTTCGACGCCACCAACGGCCGCGTCATCGGCTCGAAGGTCTATGTCACCAGCCTCACCAGTCCGGACGTCTACGTCGTCGATCTCGCCAACCCGGCCGCGCCGGCGATCCTCGGCAAGGTCACGGTCGGCGGCAACAGCAGCGGCGTGTCGAGCATCAAGAACGATCTCTTCGTCGCCGCCGGCAACGCCGGACTGGTCGATGTCGACGTCACGAACCCGGCCACTCCCGCGATCGCCGGGGCCTTCACCACCACCGGCGTCGCCTACGACGTCGTGCTGCAGACGCCGTACGCCTACGTGGCCAACGACATCGGCGTGGCCGTCGTGCCGATCAGCACGCCGCCGCAGGTCGAGCCGTCGCGCATCGCGCTCAGTCTGCCCGGAGCAGCGGTCGTCATCACCGGCGGAGCGCGCTCCGTCACCGGCGGCGGTGCCCTCACTGTCGTCGCCACCGACACCACCACCGGCGCCGTCTCCGCGACCCGGAACGTCGCCGCCGACGGCAGCTTCGTCATCGATCTCGGCGCCGTCGCCGGCGACGCGATCAGCCTCGAGGCCACCGATGCGTTCGGACGGAAGTCGGGACCGGTATCCCTCGGCATCGTGCCGTACGGCTCCGGCGTCTCCTTCATCCCCATTCCGCCGGGCATCAGCGAGACGAGGTTCCACCCGCGCAGCCTGGCCACCGACGGCACGACACTGCTCGTCGGCGGCTGGCAGGACGGCAACACCACGAAGGTCGTGACCTTCGACGTCACCGATCCCGCCGCGCCGGTCTACAAGCGCACCCTCACCCTCAACAACGGTGCGGTCAACGACGTCAACATCCGCAACAACTACGCGATCATCGACGCGAACGACCAGGTCATCGTCGATCTCGGCAACGCGAATTCGACGCCGGTCGTCCTGCAGGACCAGAACAACGTCGAGTACCAGGGCGTCATCTCCGGCGGCTACCTCTTCAACACCACGCCGCACAACAGCCAGGGCCGCATCCGCATCTACGACGTCAGCGATCCGGCCGCGGCGCGCTTCATCCGCGATCAGCAGACGGTCGGCGGATCGTTCTACGGCATCACCTCGTACGGCTCGAACTACATCATCGCCTTCAGCTCCGACCGTCCGGGGACCCCCGCCGTCGGTCACGACGTCGTGATCTTCGACAAGACCGACATCCACAACCTGATCAAGGTCGGCGACATCGACATCGCCGGCGCGAACTTCGGCGCCTTCCGCGGCAAGGTCATCGGCTCGACGCTCTACGTCGCCGGCACCGGCGGGGGAGTGGCGGTCGTCGACATCAGCGACGTGAAGAACCCGGTCGTGAAGACCATCCTGCCGGCATCCGAGGCGTATGCGGTCGATCTGTCGGGGACGATCGGGGCGATCGCGGACGGCAGCGCGGGCGTTACCTTCCTCGACACCACCAACCCGAACGCCCCGGTCGTCACCGGCACCATGGCGGTCGGCGGCTCGGCGTGGAGCGTCCTCTTCAACCGCGGCAACCTGTACGTCGCGAACGAGCAGGGGATCGTGGTCATCCAGAATCTGGCCACCGCGCCGCTCGTCTCGCCCTCGCTCGTCACTATCACGCCGGCCAGCGGCACCACCGCGACCATCACCGGCGCGGCGCGCTCCGTCACCGGTGTCACCCCGCTCACCGTCGAGGTGAAGAACACCCGCGGCGGCGCATTCGTCTCCGGTCAGGGCGTCGCCGCCGACGGCAGCTTCTCCATCCTGCTGCCCGCGTCGGTCGGCGATCCGATCACCGTCGAGGCCACCGATCCGGCCGGACGGAAGTCGGGACCGGTCTCAGTCGGCGTCGTGCCGTTCGGCTCGGCCATCACGCAGAGCTTCATCTCTCCCGCCATCAGCGAGACCAACTTCAGGGCGCGCACGCTGGCCACCGACGGCACGAACCTTCTCGTCGGCGGATATGCCGACGGCAGCTCGACGAAGGTCCTGCTCTACGACATCAGCGATCCGACGGCGGCGCCGGTCTACAAGAAGACCTTCTCGCCCGGCAACGGCGCGATCAACGACATCGTCACCTACAACGGGTGGGCGTACATCGGCGCGAACGACATCGTGGCCATCGACCTCGCCAACCCGAACGCCGCGCCGCTGATCTTCACCGATGCGAACAACACCGAGACCGCGCTCTACGCGTCGGGCGGCTATCTCTTCACCGCCACGCCGCACAACAGCCAGGGGCGCATCCGCATCTACGACATCAGCATCCCGACCACGCCGCGTTTCATCCGCGATCAGCTGACCGTGGCCAGCCAGTACTTCGGCCTCGCGCCGATCGGCGACCGGTACCTCGCGGCGTTCAGCTCCGAACGTCCGGGCGGCGTCGGCCATGACGTCGTCATCTTCGACAGAAGCAACGTCTTCAACCTCGTGCAGGTCGCCGACCTCGACATCGGCGGTGCCTCCTTCAACGCCTTCCGCGGCAAGGTCGTCGGCAACACGCTCTACCTCGCGGGCACCACCGGCGGCGTGGCGGTCGTCGATGTCACCAACCCGGCAGCTCCGGTGGTGAAGAAGATCATGGCCACCGCCGGCACCGCGTTCGGCACCGGCGGCTCGGGCAACCTGGTCGCGGTCGCCGACGGCGGCGCGGGCGTGACGTTCATCGACGGCACGAACCCCGCCGATCCGCAGATCCTCGGCACGCAGCAGGTCGGCGGCACGGCCTGGAGCCTGCTGTTCAATCGCGGCAACGCCTACGTCGCCAACGAGCAGGGTGTGGCGGTCATCCGCAACGTCGGAACCGCGCCGATCATCACGTCGTCTCTCGTCACCCTCTCCAGCGACGGCGTCGGCCACGCCACCGTCACCGGCGCCGCGAGCTCCGTCACCGGCACCGGCTCGCTGCTGCTCGAGGTGAAGAACACCCGCGGCCTCGATACGGTCAGCGGTCTGAGTGTCGCGGGCGACGGCAGCTTCACCGCCACGCTCGCCGGCCTGCCGGGCGATCCGATCACCGTCGAGGCCACCGACTCGGCGGGACGGAAGTCGGGAGCGGTGCTCATCGGCACCGTGCCGTTCGGCTCCTCCACCACCACGATCATCGTGCCGACGGCGCAGACCGAGCTCTTCTTCCATCCGCGCACCATCGCCACCGATGGACGGTGGGCCGTGGTCAGCGGCTACAACGACCCCGGCACGACCAGGGTCGCCATCTACGACCTCACCAACCCGGCCACCCCGGTGTTCCAGCGCTCGGTGGCGCTGAACAACGGTGCGGTCAACGCCGTCACCATCAGCAACGGCTATGCGGTCATCGCCGCGAACGAGCTCCTGCTGCTCGATCTGAACAACCCCACGTCGACGCCGATCCTGCTCCCCGACGCCAACAACATCGAGACCGACGTCGTGGTGTCGAACGGCCTGGCCTTCACCGTCACGCCGCACAACACGCAGGGACGGATCCGGGTCTACGACATCAGCACTCCGACGGCGCCGTTCTGGATCCGTGACGAGCAGACGGTCGGCGCGAACTACACCGGCCTCACGCCGATGGGTGAGGACTATCTCGTCGCCACCTCCGGCAGCCACGACGTGGTGGTCATCGATCGCCGCGATCCCGACTTCATGCCGGTGATCAAGGACTACGACATCCCGTCGTTCACCGGCTTCCGCGGCAAGGTGATCGGCAGCACGTTCTATCTCGCCGGCACCACCGGCGGGGTGGCGGTAGTCGATCTCAGCGATCCGAAGAACCCGGTGCTGAAGACGATCCTGCAGACCACCGGCGACGCGTACGGCATCGAGTCGACCGGCTCGACCGTCGCCGTCGCCGACGGCAGCGCCGGCGTCTCGTTCCTCGACATCACCAACCCGTTCGATCCGCAGCGGCTCGGCACGCATGTCACCGGCGGCTGGGTCCACAGCACCGTCTTCAACCGCGGGCATCTCTACGCGGTCAACGACATGGGCCTCGTCGTCATCCGCAACGTCGTCACCGCGCCGATCGTCGACCGCGCGCAGGTCTCGATCGCGAACGACGGCTCCGGCAGCGTGGCCGTTGCCGGTGCCGCCGGTGCGGTGACCGGCATCGCACCGCTCTCCTTCGCGGTGAAGAACGTGACCACGAATGCCACGACCTCGACGGCGGGCGTCGCCTCCAACGGCAGCTTCTCCGCATCGATTGCGGCGATCGCCGGCCAGGCGCTCTCGCTGCTGACCGGCGACAGCGGCCAGCGCAGCGGCGCGCTCTCGCTCGGGCAGGTACCGTTCGGAACCGTCACCACGTCGCGCGCCGGCGCCTCGCAGGTCGCGAACGACACCGGGTATCGCTCCAGGCGCATCGCGGTCGGCGGCAACTTCGCCGTCCTCACGCCCGGCTCGCAGTACGGCTACCCCGGGGTCAACTATCCCTTCGCGGCGTCGCGCCGGCTCTTGTCGTTCGATCTCACTACCGGCACCAGCCGCAGCTATCTCGCCAACTCCGGGCAGATCTACGACGTGGCCATCCACAACGGCTACGCCTTCATCGCCGCCGACGACTTCGAGTCGGTCAACCTCAGCTCCACCGCGGCGCCGTTCAGGGCGCCCGATGCAAACAACGTCGAGACCTCGGTGGCCATCGTCGGGAACTACGCGTACACCACCACGCCGCACAACACGCAGGGACGCATCCGTCTCTACGACATCAGCAATCCCGCGGCGCCGGTCTGGTTCCGCGACCAGCAGAGTTTCGGCGTCGAGTACCGGAAGGTGGCGCGGATCAGCGACACCAGGATCGTCGTCGTCACGCCCGACCGTGCGGGGAGCCCCGTCGTCGGCCATGACGTGGTGATCTTCGACGTCAGCAATCCGTCGTCGTTCGTGCAGCTCGGCGATCTCGACATCGACGGCGCGAACTTCAACGCCTTCGACGTCGCGGTCGACGGCACGACGCTCTACGTCGTCGGCGGCGACGCCGGCATCGCCATCGTCGACATCAGCAACCCCGCATCCCCGGTCGTGAAGTCGATCGTGAACACCCCCGGCAACGCCCGCGGCGTCGCGGTCTCCGGCAGCAACGAGATCGCCGTCGCCGACGGCGCCCTCGGCATCACCTTCGTCGACACCACCGACCGGAGCAATCCGGTCATCAAAGGCACTCAACCAGTCCCCGGCAATTCAACCGGAGTCGCGGTGACCGGAAGCGCGGTCTACACGGCCTCGGAGCGGTATTTCAACGTGATCAATCGACCGTAAGTGCAACCCCTTCTCCCCCGCGCACGGGGGAGAAGGTGCCGCAGGCGGATGAGGGGGACTCGCCGCATGAACACAGCCCCTCACCCGCCTTCGGCACCCTCTCCCCGTGCGCGGGGAGAGGGAGTGAGGCAAAAAAAGGTGACGTCCATGTTCGGAAAAGCAATGCGTCTGGCGGGACTGCTCGTCTCGCTCGCGATGATGAGCCTGGCTCAGGGCCAGACTGCCGTCGGGTACACGGAGGATTTCCAGGCGTACGGAACGCCGTCCAATCCTCCGGGCTGGGTCGACACCTCGGTCGGCAATCCCAAACCGGCGGCCGGCGGCTTGTACAAGACGTGGTCCGATCCGCTGCAGGGGAACCACGGCCCGAACATCGTCTACGGCACGAAGCAGTCGTCGGGAAAACCGGAAGGCAACAACCCGCGCATCGGAACGTTCTCCACGTTGACCGCGAAGACCTTCACCGCGAAGGGGCACTTCGAATTGCGCGGCCGCTTGATCCGCACGACGGCCGACGCGCGCATCGGACTGACCGTCCTCTCCTCCTATCCCGAACAGGACAAGTACTACCTCCTCGGACTCTGGTCGAAGCCGGGCAACGCCTCGCGCCTCACCATGCAGCTCTTCGCCTTCGGCGCCGGCACCCCCGCGGGCACGCTCGACAGCGACGTCTCACTCGACGTCAACAAGTGGTACCAGTTCTCGATCCAGCTCGATGACGCGAACAACGCGACGCGCATCCAGGCCCGCTTCTGGCTCGACGGCACGACCGAGCCCACTACGTTCTCCATCGATGCGACCGACAGCGCCGCGACGCGCCTGATCACGGGCCGCATCGGCATGTGGGCCGCCGTGCGCGGCGACGCCTACATCGACGACCTCAACGCGAAGAGCGCCGGCGACAACACCGCGCCGGTCATCACCTTCGTCGACGCCGACACGCAGCGCGTCCTCGATCCGCTCGCCGTCGCGCTCTTCAAGACGCCGGCACGCATCGAGATCCGCGTCACCGACGACAATCCGAATCCGACGTACACCGCGAAGCTCGACACGAACACGACGTACGTCTCCGGCACCGCGATCACCGCGGACGGCCAGCACGAAATCAAAGTGCACGCCGTCGACGCCACCGGCAACGCCGCCGACGCAACGTTGAAGTTGCTCGTCGATCAGCAGCCGCCGGTCATCGCGCTGCGCATCGACAACCAGCCGTTCGACGCCGGCGCGGTGTTCAACAAGGACGTCACGCTCTCCGCCGTCATCACCGACATCTCGCAGGTGACGAAGCTCTCGGAGCTCGACGGCAACGTCGTCACGCTGCCGCTCCTCGTCGCCGACGAGAAGCTGCACCAGATCAAAGTCACGGCCACCGACCAGGTCGGGTGGGAAAGCACCGCTACCTCGAGCTTCATCGTCGACAAGACGCCGCCGGTGATCGAGATCAAGGCGAACGGCGCGGTGATGAACGGCGGCGAGTCGTTCATCGCCGATCCCACGCTCAGCTGGACCGCGACCGACCTGACGCTCGATCAGGTGACCGCGACGCTCGACGGCAACGCGTTCACCTCCGGCAGCGTCGTCTCGGTCGACGGCGTGCACACGCTCGTCGTCACCGCCGGCGATCGCGCGGGCCACACGAAGACGGAGACGCGGAGCTTCGCACTCGACAAGTCCGCGCCCGAGGTGCATCTGCTGGCGAACAACGCACCGTTCGTCGCGGGGACGACGTTCAACGCGCCCGTCACCTTCACCGCCGACATCCACAGCGCGACGCCGACGACGAAAGACGCGACGATCGACGATCAGACCTACACCCTCGGCACCGCATACGGCGTCGAAGGGGTGCACTCGATCAAGCTGATCGTGACCAACGCGGCCGGGCTCCCGACCACCGTCGGTCCGTTCCCCTTCACCGTCGATCTCACCAGGCCGGTCGTCACGCTCACCGAATCGGGCGAGCCGTTCCGCGACGGGATGAAGTTCGCGCGCGACGTGAACCCGGTCGTCACCGCGACCGACAACCTCACCGCGAATCCGGAGCGCACGCTCCTCGTCGACGGCAATCCGTATCCGCTCGACACGCCGGTCAGCGAAGAGCAGATCGATCACACCATCTCCGCCAGCGCGAAAGACGCGGGCGGCAACACCGCGACCGTCGGTCCCTATCACTTCATGCTGGACAAGACGAAGCCGGTGGTGACGATCGGCGCACTCGATCCGCTCTACAACCATCCGGTAACGGTGAAGATCACCGTCGTCGATCTCACGCACACCACGCTCGTCGCCACCGTCGACGGCGCTCCGCTCGCGATCGGACCAGATGGAACGAGCGCGCCGATCAGCGGCGACGGTCTGCACACCGTCTCCGCCATCGCCACCGATGAAGTCGGGAACAGCAACGACGCGGTGACGGCGAGCTTCACCATCGACACCACCGCGCCGCACCTCACGTTCACCTCGCATCATGACGGCGACGTGCTCTCCACGCCGCTCGTCACCATCGCCGGCGGCTCGGACGACGCGCTGGCGGTCTCGGTGAACGACGTGCCGGCGATCGTCGACACCGACGCGAAGACCTTCTCCGGCGCGACGCTCTCGCTGGTCGAGGGAACGAACACCATCACCGCGAGCGGCACCGACAAGGCGGGCAATCCCGGCAGCGCGTCGATCACGCTGATCCTCGACACGCGCGCCCCGGAGATCGCCATCGCGCAACCCGCGGCCGACGCCTGCCTCGACGCCACGACGCTCACCGTGAGCGGCACCGCGACCGACGCCCGCATCGCCAGCGTGACCGTCAACGACGTTGCCGCAACGCTCAACGCGTCGACCTGGAGCGCCTCGATCCCGGTCAATGAAGGCCGCCAGCTCATCACCGTCGTGGCCACAGACACCCTCGGCCACACCACCACCGTCACCCGCAGCGTCGTCATCGACCGCACCGCCCCGGCGATCGAAGTCCGCGAAAGCGGCGCCCCGTTCACCGCAACGCTGATCAATCGCGCGGTCTCGCTCGTAATCCGTGCGAACGATGACGACCTGACCGTGAAGCTCGACGGTGTAGCACAGACACTCCTGTCTGTGCCCGTGTCTTCCGAGGGCGCGCATGTCCTAGAAATCTCCGCCACCGACTGCGCCGGACACAAAACCGACCGCACGCTGACCTTCACCATCGACCTCACCCCGCCCACGATCCGCAACCTGAACCCCGCCAACGCCGCCACCGTCGGCACCACCCCGACTGCCATCAACGGCACCACCGACACCGACGCCGCACGCGTCGACATCCTCGGCTCCACCCGCTCCGCCACCCCCAACGCCGACGGCACCTTCACCCTCGCCGGCGTCCCGTTCGCCGACGGCGTGAACCGCTTCACGCTGCAGGCGACCGACAAGGCGGGCAACTACACGACCCTCGACTACGCGGTGACGGTGAAGACTGCCGCGCCGGTGGTGACGATCCTCGAGAGCGGCTCGCGGCTCGTCGCCGGAACGCTCTTCAACCGCTCCGTCACGCCGGAGCTCCGTTCGAGCGATGCGACCGCGACGATCACCGCGACGCTCAACAGCGCGCCATTCACCAGCGGCACCGCCGTCACCGCCGATGGCAACTACACCCTCAGCGCGACCGCGACCGATGCGCTCAATCACTCCGGTCACGCCGACACGACGTTCGTCATCGACCGCACGCCGCCGCTCGTGAAGATCACGTCGCCCGCATCGGGCGTCGTGAGCGCCGATCATGTCGAAGTCCGCGGCACCGCGGGCGATTCGATCAGCGCCAGCGTCAACGGCATCCCGGTCACGCTCGCCGCCGACGGCACGTTCATCCTCCCGTCGCTGCCGCTCGAATTCGGCACGACGCCGATCGTCGCCACCGGCCGCGATCGCGCCGGCAACACGGGACGCGATCAGGTCGAGGTCACGCTCGCCGACGCGCGCCCCGGCATCATCCTCACGTATCCGCCCGATCATTCCCTGACGAATCGCACGACGACCGAAGTCCTCGGGCGCGTGCTGTCGCAACCGGCGGATCACCAGGTCACCATCGGGACGCAATCCGTCCCGGTCGATCCGAGCGGCGCGTTCCGCCTCAGCGGCTACGCCCTCGTCGAAGGCGAGAACACGATCACCGCGACGGTGAAGAGCAACAGCGCGACGGTGCATGTCACCGGCGACTTCACGCCGCCGGCGCTCAACATCAATGAGTCAGGCCAGCCGCTCGCCGAAGACGCGCGCTTCGCCACGCAGGCCGTGCTGACGCTCACCGCGTCCGACAACAGCGGCAGCGTGACGTCGGAGCTCACGCTCGACGGCACCAAGGTCGTCACGCTGCCCGTCACCGTCACCACGAACGGCGGGCACTCCGCCTCCGCCATCGCGCGCGACGCGGCGGGCAACGAATCGCGCGTCGACCGCACCTTCTTCATCGGCGCGGCGACCGGCGGCGGCAACAACGCCGGCTGCGCGCTGACCGACTTCGACCCCGCGGACAACGCGGTCGTCCTCAGCAGTAGTTCGACTCTTGTCGGCCGCTCGGGCGGCGCACTCGGCGTGAAGGTCAACGGCGTCGCCGCGTCGGTTGCCGACGGCTCGTTCCGCGCGACCGTCGAGCTCCCGAACGAAGGCGCGAACGCGGTCACCATCGTCTGCACCGATGGCAGCGGCAATCCGACCGGCACGCCGGTGACCATCACGCTCAACCGCATCACCGGAGCTCCGTCGATCAGCATTGACGCCCCCGCGGAAGGATTCATCACCGGCAGCGAGACGATCACCGTGACCGGCAGCGTCGGCCCCGGCGTCACCAAAGCCGACGTCAACGGCGCGACCGCGACGATCACCGGCAGCACGTTCAGCGCGGCGAACGTCCGCCTCGCACCGGGCCTCAATGTGCTCGTGGCGCACGGCAAAAACGACGCGGGCCGCATGGCCAGCGCCTCGCGCCGCGTCTTCCTGCTCAAGGACGCGCCGGCGATCTCCATCAGCGCGCCGATCCCCGGCATCTCCACCGGCAGCGCGTCGATCGCGGTCAGCGGTACGTGGACCAACCTCGATCCGGCGACGATCGTCGTCACCAACGTCACGAGCGGCGTCGTCGTCCCGAGCCCGGGACTCGCCGCGAGCGACACCGCCGGCACGTTCAATCTCGCCGGCATCGCGCTCGTCCCCGGCGAACAGACGTTGAAGGTCACGGGCCGCGACCGCATCGATCGCGAGGCCGTCGCCACCGTCAACGTGAAGCTGCTCGCGGGGACGCCGAGCGTCGCCATCGCGCAGCCTCTCGATCACGCCTACTTCGGTCCCGCCGGCGGCGACACGTTCGCCGTGAGCGGCACGTTCCAGGGCGCGGCCGGCTCGACGGTCGACGTCAACGGCTCCGCCGCGACGCTCTCCGGGGCGAGCTACAACGCCACCATCCCGTTCGCCACCGGCGCCGGCGGCATCACGCCGGTCATCGCGCGCGTCACCGAGCCGGCCGGCGCGAGCGCCATCGCCTCGATCGTCGTCACGAAGCTCTCCGCCGCGCCGAAAGTCATCGAGTCGTTCCCCGCGCCGAACGCGGTGGAGGTCGATCCCGGCGCGCTGCTGCTCGTCCTCTTCTCCGCGCCGATGGATCGCGCGTCACTCGCCGGCGGAGGCTTCCGCCTCGAGGACGCGAGCGGCGCCACGGTCAGCGGCACGCTCTATCTCGACAAAGACGTCATCACCTTCGCGCCCGCCGCGCTGCTCATCCGCGGCGCCAGCTACACCATCCGCGTCACCGTCGCGGCGAAGGACGTCGCCGGCAGCGCGCTGGCGGCGGAGTACACCGCGCCGTTCACCATCGGCACGACCGCGCCGTCGACCGCCCCGACCCTCACGCCGGTCGCCAACGCCTTCTGCGGCCAGCTCGTCACGATCAAAGGCACGGCTCCGGCGGGCGCGCGTCTGCGCCTCGACTCCGGCACCGTCTCCATCCCCGGCACCGCCGACGCGCAAGGCAACTTCACCATCAGCTTCCCGCTCAGCGGCCAGTCGGGCTACGCCACCGTGCGCGTCCGCGTCGTCGGCTCCGACGGCAGCTTCTCGCCCGCCGCCGAGCTCACGTTCCGCGTCGATTGCGCGGGGCCGCAGGTGCTGAACGCGACGTACGACCGCGGCGGCGCGAACCGCATCGCGATCGTGTTCTCCGAGGCGATCGATCCGGCGACGGTTGATGGAGCGATCTCGCTGACGTTGAGCGATGGACGCGTCGTCAACGCGACCTCCTCGGTCAACGGCTCGAACGTCACGGTGACGCCCGCCGAGGATCTGTCGGCAAAGAGCTTCACGCTCAACGTCACGACGGCCATCAAAGACGTCATCGGCAACAAGCTCGTGACTCCGTTCACACAGAGCTTCAACGTCGGCGGCGAGCAGCCGCCGGCAGGCGACGGGACAGGCTTCATCACCGGCGAGATCTACGACGCGACCACCGGACGGCCGTTGGCCGGCGCCGCGATCACGATCGAAGTTCCGGCGACGGCGTTTGCGAAAGGAGCGCGGGCTTCCAGCCCGCAGTCGCTGGCCGTCCCGGCCGGCGACCCCGGTCGCCGAGCGGGACGCTCGGCGACTGCGGACGGGACGTCCGCGCTCCAGGTCACGACAACCTCCGACGCCCGCGGCCGCTACCTCGTCCGCCTCCCCGAAGGCGCTCACACCATCAAAGCCACGATGACCGGCTACACCACCGTGTGGCGCCAGATCATCGTCACCGCCGGCGCGGGCGTCATCCCGATCGACATCCGGCTCACCAGGATCGGAGCCGCCGGCGGCGAAACCTCCATCACCCGCAAGGTAACGCTCACCGGCGGAGGCTCGGCCACGCTGACCGCCGTCGGCGGCCAGGCCCTCACCGGCCTGCTGCCGCTCGGCTGGTCGCCGCTCGCCTCCGCCGTCGTCGGAGCGGACGCCCCGCTCACCGGCGCGACGCTCAAATTCACCGTCCCCGCGGCCGACATCGCGGCCGCGACGCAGAACCTCAGCGCGGTCCGCTACGACGAACTGCGCGACACCTGGCAGGTCCTAGTCCCGGTAGTCAACATCTTGACCGACGGCACCGTCTCCATCCCCATCGACGGCGCGGGCTCGTACGCACTCGTCTACCCCGACAAAGCTCCCGGCCTCGCGCAGCCCGCGCTCGCCACCGCCGGCGCGCCGTTGCAGGGCGTCGCCGCGCCGGTGACCGAGCCCGCGCTCATCACCCGCGGGCCGCTGCATCTCGATCCTCCGGTCGTGCTGCCGAACGGCCGCACTGCCGCCACGCTGAACATCGAAGGCCTCGGCAACGCCACGTTCCCCAGCGGTACCGCGGTGCAGGCGTACATCGATGAAGAGCTGAAACTCGCCGACGGCTCGAGCCTCCTCGATCCGCCGTTCGCCACCGACCTCCTGCTCTATCGCGCCCTCAACGGCGAGACCGGCGTCTCCGACTTCCATCTCGCGCCGAGCCCGCGCGCCGCGCAGGTCATCCTCGAGATCGGCTTCGATCACATCCGCGTCGTCCCGTACCCCGGCCGTCTCGATCGCGGCACGCTCGTCGGTGCCGAGGGCGGACGTGTGCCCGCCGACGACAAGGTGGCGATCGAGCTCCCGACCGGCGCCACGCCCGAGCCGCTCCGCGCCACCGCCGCGTCGCTCGCGCAATCCGATCTCGACGCCGTCGGCACCATCCCCGGCTTCCGCATCCTCGGCGGCTTCAACATCTCGCTGCAGCGCGCCACCGAGCCTGCGCCGCAGGACCTCGACGGCGACGGCAAGCCCGACGCCGTGGCGCCGGTCGAGCTGTTCAAGACCGCGCGCGCCACGTTCACGATCGATCCGACGAAGCTCCCGACGCCCGCGTCGCAACTGATCCTCGCGGAGCTCCTCGCCGACACCCCGTACGGAAAGATGGTCCGCCTCGCGGCGCAGATGACATCGATCGATGCGACGCGCTACACCACGCGCGCCATCGACCGCGGCGTACTCCCGCTCGACGGCATCATTCGCGAAGGCCGTTATCTCCTCCTCGCGGCCGAAGTGCCGCTCGCGTACGCCACCGGCTCCGTGCACCTCGGCATCGGCGGCTCGCTCCTCGCCAACGCGCGCGTCACCGCGAACGCCCTCGGCGTCGCCGACCTCACGCGCGTCGACGGCATCTACAACATCCCGGTCGCCGCCGTCCCCGCGGGACCGTTCACGCTCACCCCGCGCCACACCGCGACCGGCGACGGCGCGGTCTACACGCACGCCTCGGGCGCCGCCGCGGAATCGATCAACCACGTCGACCTCAACCTCGTGCCGCAGCCGCCCGCGCTCACCGCGGTGACCGTCATCGCGTTCGACGCATCGCAGCACGCGCTCTCCGAATCGGCGACCACGCCGAACATCGCGCTCAACACCAACGTGCGCGCCTCGTTCTCGCCGGCGATCGATCCCGCGTCGATCACCGACAACGCGATCATCGTCATCGACGCCCAGACCGGCGAGACCGTCAGCGGCAAGGCGACCGGCGACTCGACCGGCATCACCTGGACACTTACCGCGGGCGGCCGTCTGAAGAACGACCACCGCTACTCCGTCACCATCGCCTCGACGATCCGCGGCACGAACGGCTCGTCGCTCGGCCGCACCGTCACGTACAGCTTCACCACTGTCGCCGCGCTCACCAGCACCGAGGTGCACGCGGAGCGCATCGGCATCACCATTCCGGACGCGAACGGCTTCTCGCGCGTCTTCGGCCTCGCCGGCGCGCTACCGACCGGCTGGCAGGCGGTCGTCGTCCGCCGCACCATCGACTTCATCACGCGGTATCAGGCCACCGCCGCGGCCGACGGCAGCTTCACGTTTGTCGCAGGCAACGGCCCCGACGTCATCGACCGCATCAAGCTCTCCGACTCGATCGACCTCTACGCCGTCAACAACGCCGGCGCGCTCGCCGCGATCATTCCGCTCACGCCGTTCGTCACCGAGGACCATCGCGGCTTCGTCGCACCCGCGACGAGCGACGTGCGCTTCACCAGCGCCGACGGCATCGTCGTCGCTGTCTCGGCCGGCACGTTCGATCAGCCGACCATCATTAATGTTGTTCCCACCACGCACGCCGCCGTCGCCGACGTGCCGCATCTCGACGAAGAGGTCGAGTACGCGACCAGCGTCCGCCTCGAATTCGACGGTGTCGCGCACAAGCCGATGGAGCTCGAGCTCCCGGTCCCCGCCGGCTTCAACACCAGCGGCAAGAACTTCATCCTCGGCTATCGCGGCGACTCCGTGCGCGGTCCGCGCATCATGGCCGTCGACACGCTGCGCATCGTCGACGGGAAGTTCAGCACCACCGAGGATGTGGCACAGACACTCCTGTCTGTGTCGAACGGACAGACAAGAGTGTCTGTCCCACAAACCGTCCTCACCGGCAAAGACATCAAGAAGTTCCTCATGCGCGTGCAGCGGAGCGGCGTCTACCTGGCGCTCGACATCCGCGTGCCGGTCGGCAGCGGCGTCGGCTGGGCCGTAATGGACGGCTTCCAGCGTGGCTACGACCTCTTCTGGGACACGCTCGCCTCGTTCTACGCCGCCGACTTCTATCTCTTCGAAAGACAGGGTCGCGTCGTGATCCCGGTCATCACCAACAAGCCGTTCACCGTCGTCGGCGTCGACGCGACCACGGGGCTCAAGGCCTTCTCGCGCGTCTACGACCCGATCCCGATCGGCGATCCGAACGTCGCCGTGACCATTCCGTCGCCCGAGGACAACGCGAACGGTCCGTATCCGATCTTCGGCATTCCGTTCCGCACGGAGCTGGCGGACATCAACGCCGAGGAAGTCGACATCGAGGAGATCCGGAACTTCACGATCCGCCTGGAGAACGAGCGGATCACCGTCAAACCGGGCGACGATCCGCTGCCGGCGGAGACGAAGGTCCAGATCGTCGACATCACCAACGGCAAGTTCATCTCCGGCAGCGCCGCGCAGTCCCTCACGCTCGAGGGCAAGGCGGGCGATCGTCTCGTGCTGCTCATCGAGCAGAAGGACATCGACCCGTCGTCCGCGCTGAGCGTCACGTTCAACGAACCGATCTACGTCGACGGCAAGGACGACGACGCCATCGACGCGTTCCTCCAGACGCAGCTGAAGCTCGAGCTGGCCGATGAGCCGGTGGCGAACGCCGCGCCGGCGTTCACCGACATCACGAAGCAGGGACGCTACACGCTCGACTCCGGCGGCCGCCGCCTGGCGATCGAGCTGCCCTCCTCGCTGCAGCGCGAGGCGATCTATCGCCTCACGCTCAAGAAGGACATCGCCGACCGTTCCGGTCCGGACGGCATGGCCGGGCTGAAGCTCGGACAGGGGAGCACGCGCAACGCGGAGAACGTCGTCACCCCCGCGGGCGGCGGCAACGACCTGCAGCTCGTCTTCCACACGCGCAAGCCGGGCGGCAAGCTCGCCTCCTTCGACATCGCCTCGGGACTGGTGCGCGATCTCGCCATCAACGGCAACGTGCTGCTCGTCACCACCACCTCGATCGCCGACGGCAGCGGCGCGGCGCTCCTCGCGTACGACATCGCCGATCCGGCGTCGCTTAATACCGCGAACGGCGGCACCGCGCCGAAGCCGCTGGCAAAAGTGCAGTCGAGCTTCAACACCAGTCTCTGGGCCGTGGCCAGCGATCCGCACGGGCGGATCTACATCACCGAGCAGGGACCGATCCTCGGCTCCCTCCACAGCTACCGGCTCGACGATCTGCTGAAGAGCACCGACAGCACGCCGGTCAAACAGAAGAGCGGCGCGGTCACCAACTGGACGCTCGGCTACAGCTCGTCGCTGCCGCTCGGCACGACGCTCCTCAGCGACCGTCCCGAATCGATCCCGCGCAAGCTGCAGATCCTGCTGCAGGACGACGAGACGACGTACGACAGCCGCGACGAGTTCAAGACCAGGGCCGGCGCCACCGAGACCGGGAGCTATGCGAACGGCGTCAAGAAGTACTCGCTCAGCGTGCCGTTCGAGACGGACCACGACAAGAACCCGTACCTCACGCAGCGCGTGACCGTGGAGAACGTCTCGCTCGACATGCGCTGGTCGGTCGACGTGACGCAGGCGTCGCCGGCGACGATCACGAACATCATCGCCGCGGCGAACGACCGCATCAAAGTCACGAAGAACCTGCGGACGTACGGCGTGATCTCGCACATGGGCTATGGCATCGGGGTCTACGACCTCAACGCCATCGAGTCGAACGACGTGCCGAATCCGCCGGCCGCCTACAAGACGCTGGCCGAACAGATCGTCCTCACCCCCGGCGCGAACGATCCGGCCTGCTTCCAGCCGAACACCTCGACGGCGAAGCCGCCCGATTACGCCATTCCCGACCTCACGCTTTCACCCGAGGCGGCCATCCGTCCGGGCGTCCTGAAGACCTCGGAGCTGCGCGTCTTCGCGCCCGATCCGCTGCGCGGTCTGCTCGACCTGCGCATCGGTCTCGACAAGGCCTCCGACAATCCCGATCCGCTGGTGCGGCCCGAGATCTGCGATCAGCGTGCCCCGGTCGGCCTCATCCTCCGCTCGAACAATCCCGATGAAGCGAGCCCGCGCCTCGCCGCGCTGGCCACGGCGTTCCAGAGCGCCGCGGGACGCGAGCCGTTCTCGCACTTCATCTCCATCAGTCCGTACAGCTGGCGCCGCGAGGCGCAGGACAACGCCGCCGGCGTGCGCGGCTCGAACAAGAACGCCGCCGTGACGCGCGATTACCTCCTCCTCGCGGGCGGCGACCTCGGCGTCATTGTCATCGAGGTCGGAGGCTCGCCCCGTCCGAACATCCCGTCGTATCCGTCGTACTGGCCGCTGCAGCACGAGCACGTCGTCGACGTGATCTGGGTGCCGGGCGGCGCCGTCGCCGTGCGCACCATTCCGCGCACCAACATGGCGGTCATCGTCGACCGCACCGGTCGCGTGCTCATCGCCGACCTGTCGCGTCTCGACGAGCGGTTCGACCAGCAGGGCAAGCTCATTCCCGGCACGCCGCTCTTCGCCACCGTGGCGCACTGTCTCTCCGAGCCGGCCGCCGGCAACGAGGGCGTCGGCGCGTACGACCCCCGCATCATCTGGAAATCGGAGAAGGGGATCGTCACCGGCACGCTGCCGCCGGTGGTCGACGGCGACACCGGCATGGTCTACGCCGGTGAGCTGATGAAGAAGGCGCTGAAGGTCGTGGCCGCGCTCGATCCGCGGATCGAGATGAAGGTCGACATCGGCGAAGAGACCGGCCTGAGCGAAGTGGGCGGCGTCGTGCCGCTCGGCATCGCCCCGCCGGCGAACGTCGCCGCGAAGATCAACGACCTCGATCCCTGCGGCGGCGAGACCGCGCGCTGCAGGGAGAACGCATCGCTCGGCACGTTCCGCCTCGAGCTCACGCTCCCCGGCGCGATCGTCGACTCGCTGACGAAGTCGAACAAGCAACTGCAGCTGGCCGTGGAGAGCGAGCGCGTGTTCAACGCGCCGACCGATCAAACGCCCGCCGGCTTCCCGCGCTCGCACCTCCGCCGCTTCCGCCGCGACGGCAAGGCGGAGGATCCGGCCCGCGCCGCGACGAATTTCAAGATGCAGCGCGTGGTGCCGGACGATCCGGCGCTGGAGAAAGAGCTGCGGCATCAGCGCGGCTTCAACAAGTTCGTCTCGCCGTGGATCGTCGCGCTGGCCGATCCGCGCGCCTCGGCCCGCTACCAGTGGGGCAACGCGACGGCCGATCAGAAGAAGGACGCCGGCTGCGAATTCTGCGCGCGTCCGAAGTACCTCGAGGGCAAGAGCGAGGACGACGGCGTGTACGAGATGTGGACCAACGGCCGCATCATCGCCGTCCGTCCGGAGTGGGTGGCGAGCAACGGCTCGTCCACCGATCCCTCCAGCATCTTCGCCAACACGCCGTACGAATACCTCGGCGAGGACGACCGCCTCGTCACCCGCTTCGCCACCATCATGGCCGACACCGTGCGTCCGACCGACGTGCGCATCGCGGCCCAGAATCCTCCCGTCGCGGAAGGGGCGTTCCAGGAAACGACGATGCTGCACTCGGGTGAGCTGATCACCCGGGCCGTCGATCTCGTCCCCGGCGGCCGCGCCAGCTCCGGCGTGGTGCTGAACCGCAGCTATCACTCCCGCACCATCGGCGGCGCGTTCATCGGCCAGGGCTGGGAATCGTCCGCGTTCCAGCGCCTCCGCGCGCTCCCGAACGGTGACGTCGAATTGCGCGACGCCTCGGGCGAGATCTGGCTCTTCAAGCAGAAGACGCAGAACGACAACGCCGGCCGTTACGAATCGCCGAAGGGCTTCTTCGCGAAACTGACCCGCGCCGACACCGGCTGGCGCCTGCTCGATCAGAAGTGGCGCGTCACCTCGTTCGATGAGCTCGGGCGCATCACGTCCGAGACCGACGAGTTCTACAAGCTCGACACCGAGTCGGCGATGAAAGCCGGCATCGACAACGGCAACATCATCCGCTACCTGTACGACGAGAGCGGCCGCCTGGCGCGCATCGTCGATCCGGTCAAACGCGCCACGACGTTCGAGTACTGGAAGGACTCCGAATCGCAGGAGCCCGGCGCATATCCCGGCCTGCTGAAGGAGATCAAGGACTGGCGCGAGCGAACGGTCGAATACCTGTACGACAGCAAAGGCCAGCTCGAGACCGTGAAGATGCCGGAGGTCAAGGCCGGCGAGGGCGTGCCGCAGACGTACGAGTTCACCGATGCAAAGCGTCCGCGAAGCAAGTACACCTACAAGACGTTTGTCGCGCCGTCCGCCGGTGCGACGCCCGATCAGGGCTTCAATGACTTCCTCGAATTACAGAACCTGGCCACGATCACCGATCCGGCCGAGGCTGTGTCGGGCGGCGACATACGCGTCACGTTCTCTTATGACGAAAGCGCCGAACCGCTGCGTCACGATCGCCAGAAGCGCCAGATCTGGGCCGGCGGCGAGTTCGCCACGTTCACCTACAACGGCCTGACGTCCGTGGAGAGCATCGACGCATTCGGTCAGAAGCGCACGTACACGCTGACCGAGAAGGACACGCACGACAAGCGCATTCACGTCGAGAAGAAGACGCTCGAGGCAGTGCCTGTGGTCGAGTTCCCGGGCGGCCTGCCGCCGAAGGCCGATCTCAATCTCAGCGCGGGCGGCAAGAACCTCGAGACTTCTTATGAATTCAATGATGAGGGTCTTTATGAGGTCGAGCATTATCCGAACGGCCTGAAAGTCACGAATACGTGGGGCCAGATCACCAACTCCGGACCGGGTAAGGTCCTCCTCGGTGCGCTCTATACCGGCGCGCACATGCCTGATGAGCGGAGCGCCTTCGGCTATGACAAGGACACCGCCGCGGGCAATCTGCTGACCGTCACGAAGTCGAATGCCAACGGCTCGACGCAACGCGATCAGCAGATGCCGAGCCGCGAGCGCCTGACCGTCGAGTCCAATGACGAAGGCGCCGGCCGGAAGCAGGAGTACGACACCAACGGTCTGCTCAAGAGCAACTCCACCACCACCGGAAGCGGCGGGACGGTCACGCTCGAGCATTCACTGACCTATTACTCCGCCGACGCGACGCTGCTCATCGCGCGCGGCCGCGTCTTCTCCGAGAGCAAGGGGAACGACACCCTCCGGCAGAACTACGTCTACAGCAACGGAACGCTGGGCGGCTATCACCTCCGCACCTCCGACGTGATCCGCGGCACGACGACCGACACCGATTACGACGCGTACGACCGCGTCGTGCACGTCGTGATGCGCGACGGCACGGCGGGCACCGTGCTGGCTGATGAGGCCACCGGCTACGACGCCTCGGGGCGCATCGCCTACTTCTCGCGCAAGCAGAAAGACGCCGGCAACGTCGTCACCACGATCACGTACGACGAGATCGGCCGCGAGACGAAGCGGACGCTGACCGGCGCCGCCGTCAATGGCTCGCCGTCGACGCTCACCACCACCGCCAGGTACGACCTGCCGGGGCTCACGATCACGAGGACCGACCCGGCGGTCGGCACTGAGGGCGGTACGGAGATCACGACGCTCGATCACCTCGGGCGTCCGGTCAAGAGCACGCACATCGCGGGCACGTCGCTCACCGAGTTTTACGGCTACGACTCCGCCAGCATGCCGACCTACGTCAGCGACGGCACGCGCATCGCGATACTGCGCCAGCGCGATGAACTGCATCGCGAGATCGCCAGCGTCGGCTCCGACGGCCTCAGCTCGAAGAAGAGCTATGACGAATGGGGCCGCCTGATCGATCGCTCCGGCTCCGACACCGGCGGCAACATCATCACGCACAGTGCGCAGCGCTATTCGAAGAACGGCCGCCTGCGCCTGGTCAACGAACAGGTCGATGAAAGCGGCCGCACGCGTTCGACCCGCTTCGGCTGGGACGACGGCGACCTGACTCTCACCACGCGCGTCGGCGAGTCGGCCAGCCTGCTCGCCGCGGCGTTCCCGTCCGGCAAGGTCCGCGCGGAACAGACCACGCGCGACGCCGCGGGCCGCGTGAAGGAGACGCTGATCGGCGAGGCCACTGGCGCCGAGGGCGCGGTCGACGCGTCGTCCGCGTTCTCCCGCACCACCTTCGGCTATCAGGGCTTCGCGCCCAACGTCATCACGCAATACGAGCCGCTCGCCGCCGGCGCCTCCTCGCTCACCATCACGATGTTCGACGGCCTCGGTCGTCCGCTGGAGCTCGCGCAATCGGGCGGCTCGTCGTCGTCGAAGAATCAATTCGACGAGGCCAGCAATGTCGTGTCGCACACCTCGCCGGGGATGAAGGAGGAGAAGGCCACCTACGACAGCCGCGGCCTCGTCACCACCCGCACGCTGACCGACGGCCGTACGCAGGAGTTCCAATACGACGAGACCGGCGCGCTCACCAGCCGCCGGGACGAGAGCGGCGAGACGACGACGTATACGAACGACGATCTCGGCCGCGTGACGAAGATTCAATACGCCGACGGCACGACGGAGGAGAAGCAGTACGAATTCGGCAGCGGCTTCCTCACCGCGACGAAGGACCGCGCAGGTCAATGGATCTCGCGCGAGTACGACGACAAGGGCCGCCTGATCGCGTTGCACGACGGCCAGGCCGTCGGCGGTCCGCCGCTGATGACGTACGAGTACGACGCCGGCGGACGCATGACCGCGGTCCGCAATGCGGACGGCGCGATCGAGTTCGCGGAGTTCGATCTCCTCGGGCGCCCGAAGATCACGCGCTCGATCCGTTACGCCAGTCATTCCGGTCTGAGCGCCAGGACCATCGCCGACGTGCATTCGCAGCGCCATTCGTGGTCGATCTTCGACGGCGAGCGGAGCGCGTATCGCATGCCCGACGCCGGCGCGACGCCGCAGGGCTTCGACAGCCTGTCCTCGCCCTGGATGCAGACCATCGCCGAGGAGCGCGACGCGGGCAGCAATGTCGTGCGCCAGACGGAAAACAGCGACCCGATCGCCGAGGCCGTGGGCCGCGGCATCGGACGCATTCAATTGCGCCGGCAATTCGTTGGCTCGAAGTCGCTCGACACTTCTTATGGATTCGCGGACGGCGGCACTATCGCGAGCGGCGTGCAACTGCCCGCCGGGACGACCGCCAATCTCCAGTCGTTCCTGTTGCGCTGGACGCAGTCGAAGATCGGTAACACGGTCGTCGGCGGTAGCGCGAACAATCGCGACAGCGCGGACCGCGTGTCGCAGACACGCGACCAGGGACTCGGCGGCCGCGTCTCCGAATTCCGTTATGACGACCTCGGTCGTCTCAATACCTCGTGGCTCAATGTGCCCGGCCCCGCCGCCGCGACGATCGCGCAGAGCGATTCGTTCGTCGACGCCGATTTCCGCTCCGCGCGCCTCGAGCCGCCGCAATTGAGCATCGCCGATCGCCAGAAGCTCGGCACCGCCGCGGCGGAGATCGAGCCGCCGTCGTGGACCGCGACGCACGCCGCGACCGCGCAGATCGGCAGCCGCACGATCCTCCTCGGCGATGCGTCATCCGTCACACGCAATTACGCCTTCACCGGCGGACGCCGCACCAATGACGGCAAGTGGACGTCGTCGTTCGACGCCTTCGGCCATCTGACGTCGATCAGCAGCACCGATGCGGGCCGCAGGGTCGATTACCTCTGGGATCCGGCCGGCCGTCTGATCGGCCGCACCGCGTTCCGACTCGACGGCACGAGCAGCTGGGTGCCCGAGGATCGCGGGGAAGCGATCGCGCACGACGGCATTCCGGCCGATACGACATTCGTCTGGGATCCGGTTTCCGACCGCCTGCTCGCCATTTATGAAGCGGGCAAGAGCGTGAGCGGCACGGGCGGCACGACTGCCGGTCTCGTACGCCAGTACCTGCACGGCGACCAGGGCTTCGACGATCCGGTGCGCGTCGTCATGCCGGGCGCGAACGGCAACGTCACGTATCTGCCGATCGTCGATCAGGCGGGCGGCGGTTCATTACAGGCTGTCGTCGACAACAACGGCACGATGGTGGAGCGCGTGCTGTACGCCGATTCGTATGGCGACGCGCCGCGCTACCTGCAGGGACCGATCGTCGACCGCATTTCGTTCGCGGCGAAGAAAGACGGGAGCGGCGAATTACAAAGCGTCGACGTGAAGGTGCACTTCACGGAGGCGATCGATTCGTCGACCGTCGCCGGCGGCGTGCGTCTCGCGGCGATCGACGCGGCGAAGACGGTCGTCTATCAGACCGGCGTCGTCGCCGCGACGGATGACGCAAATTCGGTCCACTGGTCATTGACGAAGACCGACTGGGATCACTTCCGGACCGCCGTGAACGGCGCGTCATTGGAGATCGCGATCGGCAACACGCTCCGGGCCTCGGCCTGGGGCGATGCGACCGTCACCGCCGCGCCGCACTGGACGCGCACGATCTACGGCACCGATTCGACGTCGCAGTTCCCGGTCATTACGCGCCAGAGCCTCGCGTCCGTCGCCGCGTTCATCAGCGGCGTGCCGGCGAACGGGGAGGAGTCGACCGACTTCTATTCGATCCCCAGCCTCTATCTCGCCGGCAGCGAAGAGTCGAAGGCGAAGCTGCTGTTCGATTTCCACGCCCTGCCGTTCCACGATCCGGCGACGCATCTCGTTTACGCGCGCGCCCGCTGGTACGACCCGGCGACCGGCACGTTCCTCACCCCCGACCGCCTCGGTTTCGTCGACAGCTCGAACCTCTACGCCTTCGGCGCCGGCGACCCGGTCAATCACCGCGACCCGAGCGGCGACTGCGCCGGCGTCGACAGCGTCAAGTGCGGCGATTACGCGCGCGAGGTCAACGACGAGTTCAACAACCCCATGAACTGGGTGGGCAACACAATGCGCTCCGGCCGCTTCGCCGCCTTCGAGGTGAAGGGCTACGTCATGGCCGCCCCGCGCGCGGCGAAGGGCCTCTGGGACATCCTCAAAGACCCGGTCGGCGCCCGGATGAAGGCCGCCGACGCCATCGTCAACTTTGCCGTCGCCGCGACCATGGACCCGGGCGAAGTGGCCAGCGACATGATCAACGGCGCGATCAACGCCAACCCCGACGACGTGGCGGAGATGGTGGGAGATGCGCTGTTCTGGGCGACGGTCGAGAGGCTGCCGAAGGTTCAGGGGATCGGGCTCAGTGAAGACACGCTCAGGTTCCTGAAGAAGGCCGATGACGTCGACGCGGCCGCCGCGCTCCGCAAGCCGCGTCCCAACATTGTTTATCGAGCGATCAACCTGAAAGATGCCGAACGACTGAGGGATGGATTGGGCCTGGAAGCCAAGAACCCGGCCGGGAAATGGACCTTGGGCGACCACATCAGAAAGGGCTCCTTCAAGTCATCGTGGGCCAATGATCCGTGGATCTCGACCTCGAGCGACATTGAAATCGCGAAGGCCTTCGACAGTGGCTACGGCATCGTGGAAATCGATCTCAACAAGGTGACCAGTTCTGTGATGAAGGGTTGGGAGCACTATCCCCGTGTGAACGGTGTCGATGGTTTGCCCTACCACTTCTCGGTCTGGCAACAGGAGCACTCGATCTTCCAGTACGTTCCTCGTGAGGCGATCGTAAAATGGGTACGGTGATGACTGATCGTTTGACAGAGATTCGTGAGCGCTTCGACCGTGTTGTCCTGGACCTGCTTGGCCCGATCCGGATGCAGAAGCGCGTCGACAGTGACGCGCTGGCGACTATGCTCGGCATCCTGAGCGACCTCGCGGAAGTCATGCAGGACGAGGATCAAGTACCGAGGAAGCTGGTCGGCGACCTTTGGTATGTGTTCACCGCAATGCTGGCCGAGGCCGACCACGCGAAGGATCCGCCGCAGATTCTCGCCGCGGCATGGGAAATTCAGGAGCAACTTCAACAGATATTCGGACCGAAGTAGGCAGCATCGCGGATCAGGCCGACGCGACTTTCGCCGCGAGCTCGTCGAAGGGAAGCTCGGCGCGACCTACATTGAAGGCATAAGGAGGCTCTCAATGCTGTTCATCGGTGTCATTGCACTTGCGGCCACGTATTTCGTCGAGTGGATCCCGAACTGACCACGTGTCCCGGCGTGGGGTAAACTCGAAGAATCAAACAACGAAGCAAACGGCGAGCGGCGGTCGATTCATCAGGGAAGGTTTATTTCCCCGGCCTGCACGGACTCCGCTTTTTCGCCGCTCTGGCGGTGGTCATCGGGCACGTCGAGCTTCTCAAGAAATACCACCGCTATCCGAACGTCGCCGATAACCCGGCCGTGTACGAGCTGGGCAGAATCGCGGTGACGTTCTTCTTCGTTCTCAGCGGCTTTCTGATCACGTTCCTGCTGCTTCAGGAAAAGCGCGAGGCCGGAGTGGTGTCGATTCGCCGCTTCTATGTCCGGCGAATCCTCCGCATCTGGCCGCTCTACTACCTCACCGTATTTCTGGCGTTCGTGGTGCTTCCGCACCTACGGAGCTTCGACATTCCGTCGCTGTCGTTCAGCGCCGGCGACATCCCCCGAGCGCCGGTGGTGTTGTTTCTCGTGCTGCTGCCCCAGGTGGCGCTGAGTCTCTACCCGCCGGTTCCTTATGCCGAGCCATTGTGGTCGATCGGCGTGGAGGAACAGTTCTATCTCTTGTGGCCATTGTTCGTGTCCCGCGTGAGAAACGTGCTCTGGGTCGCCGTGCCGGTCGTCGTAATCGGAATCGCGGTCAAGCAAGGGGCCCTGGCATACGCGTCAAAGCTCCATGACAAAGACCAGCTTCAGTTCTGGAATCACTTCATCGATTACTTCTACTTCAACCGCTTCGAGTGCATGGCAGTAGGAGCCATCGGCGCCTGGCTCATCTTCGAGCGGAGGGAAGGCATCCTGCGCTTTCTATTCAGCGCGCCGGTCCAGGCGCTGGTGTACGCCTTGTCCGCGTATGCCGTTCTCACGACGCGTGGCAAACCCCTGCTCTCCTACCTGCCGCATTCCATCCTGTTCTGCGTCATCATCATGAACATCGCGGCGAATGAGCGTTCGTTCCTGAAGCTGGAGGGAAGCGCATTCGTCCTGCTCGGGAACATCTCCTACGCGATGTATCTCCTCCACGAAATCGCGATCGGCGGAGTCATGCACGCACAAACGACGCTGACCGGTCACGACGTGCGCGGTCCTGGCGAGAACATTCTTCTCTACATGGCCAGCGTCGCCGTCACCATTGGACTCGCGACTCTCGCTTACAAGCTGTTCGAGCTGCCATTTCTGCGGCTGAAGAAGAGGTACGCGATCGTGCCGAGTGGCCCGGGCGTCACGGCCTGATTTCGCGAGCGACGGCGATGGCCGCTTCAATCGCACCGATACAGCCGGGGCAGAGCGCACCACGACGACGATCCACCGCGATCAGGTGTTCGCCGGGTGTCGTCATGTGGCACAGCGCGCACGGCGCAGCGGCGAGAGACGGAGAAGTCGAGGCATTGCCCACGGGATCCGGCGGTGTGGCCGGTGCGTCCTTTCGCTCCTCGGCGAGGATGTCGACACAGATGTCGATGCATTCATCGCAGATCCGGACACTCGGCCCCGCGACGAGTTTCCTGACCTGTCGTTGTGACTTGTTGCAGAAGGAGCAACAGTGCTCTGCCTGTTCATCGGCGTTTGGCATGTTCGTTACTCCTCTCTCCGGGCGATTGACGACGAAGAAGGCGAAGTCTCGACGATCTCATCGTATCAATCGCTCGAGATAGTCGGCGAGAGGCGGCATCCCGTTGAGAATCGTGCAGCCGCTGCGGATCGCAGATCTTGAGCGCCTGAGAAGATCCAAAAGGCCGCGGTCTGCCGTCACGAAGACATCAACGTAAGGAACAGCTCGTGCCGCGTGTTCATGATCATAGAAGTCCTGCTTGCGTGTGGGTACTCCAGCCAAGGTCTTCTGAACGTGCATTTCACAACTCAGGGCAATCGACGGCATCGCCGCGATTACGAGAGCAACAGCAGCCGGTCCGGGTGGTTTCGTGACGAACAATTCCAGCCTCTCGCGAATCAATTCCAGACCCTCGATTCCGACGAGGCGTGGCAGATTCTTCATGCAAGGTAGAACCCGGCGCGGTCCGACTTCGGCCCGCCGGCTCGGAAAGTCAGGACCTGCGTCGGCTTCGGCACGTAGGCCCTGGCCGCGCGGGAATCGGCTAGAATCACGACGACGTGGTCTTCTGGCAGAAGTTCGATCCGGAACAATTCGACTTCGAGTTTGATGAGGAAGAGTTCGCGGGCCACGACGGCGGCCGAAGACTCAAGTTGATCGTGTACGAGAAAAGCAAGGGTCTTATCCTCGTCCTTACGGATTGGGACACATGAGCGCTCGCAAAAAGTTGCCGGAATCGGAAATCAAGCAAAGGCTGATCGTGGATGCGAACAATCCCGCGGCATGGGAGAAGGCCGTCATCGTGCAACCCAGCAGATCGCCCCGGCCATTGTGGTACGGACGATCAAAGCACCTCGATTTGGCGGCTAAGTTCTACGTATTGTCGGTCCTGCATCGCCTCGGCGCTGAAGCAACTCTGACCCATGCTCACCCTGATAACGTGGATATTGCTGCCGTTCGAAAATCGGGCGAGGCGTTCACGATCGACGTCAAGACTCTCACCGGAACGACCGAATGGCGAGTGGAGCCGTTTAGCGCTCGCAAACATCACTTCGTAGTTTTCGTGTGTTTCGAAAAAGAGTGGAGTGATCCACAAGCCGTTCCGGAGGTCTACATCTGGCCATCCAAAGATCTCGGATCATTTGTCGCTCGTCGAAAAAGCGCGACGCTGTTTCTTGACGCAGTGGCTCGGAAATTAGATCCGAAGTCCGCGTGGGATCAGTTCATAGCGCAACCGGCCGCCTGACTCGAAGTGGAACCCGGCTTCGGCCCGGTCTCTCATCGAATCAGACGAGGAGTGGTTCGTCGCGCATTGTCCGGGATTCCCGGCGCAAATGGCCAGGCATGTACGGTAGAAGAGGCTCGCGCCAATCCTGGCGAGGCGATCGCTTTGATTCTCGAGGACCTTCGCGAAGCCCCGCTTCGTCGCCTTCCATTGAAGCCATGCCTCCGCACCAGGAAACTCCGAATCCACTTGCTCCAGAGATCTGTCGGGCGTTGTCAATCCCTGAGCCATAAGCACCCCACCCAGTCGTAATTGCGCAGGCGGCCCAACCTCCGGACCGTTAGGCGGACGGGGAAAGAAGGCCGCATTCCCGATGCCAGCGTCCCCGAAGCCGGCCATCAAGTCATGAGCGCTTTCGCCACTGCGCCTCCGGACCATGCCCTGCAACAGTCATGGATACATCGAATTCGTGACGGATTGCTCCGGGGGAGCGCAAAATTGCAGCATGATCGCAACGCCGGCGCAGGCGAGGTTGATAGGGTTGCTCATGGGGCGCGTCACCGCTGATGCGGACGAAGCGGCAGGCAGGTGGGCCGAAAACGCATCGTTGGCCCAGGAATACGGTCTGCAGAAACGGCTTCTGCTCGCTCGTGACTGGACAGCAGACCTCGTGCTCGACGTGAGCGGGGAAGTTTACGTCGTCGATACGGAATACGGAAGCGGACAACGTGTCGCTGGCGAAACTGAACGAAAAACAGCACTCTTCAGGTCGATCCGCCGATACCCTGAGTTACTTTCACTATTGCCGACGCGGACGCCGGAATCGACCACGTGCGGACAATGATGCACTTCGGAACGTCGTATGCGAATGTGGAGGTGCTGGTTGGATCTGATCGGCGCCTCGCATCAGTCGAATCAATGAAGTCCGAACCGTTCTTCACACGGGAGGTGCGATGCGAAGGTCGAGCAGGCTCTCCGGTCGCTCGATGAGAGACTCGCCGATCCGGGAAGTTGCATTACTTTTGGTTGCGGTCATGTGTTTGGGTGCATGCAGTTCGTCCGCTCATAACGTTCTCTTCGACCTTGACGGTACATGGAGGGGCCAGATCAAAGGATTTCAGGCGCCCGGGCTGGTGCAGAAGACGATGGACTATGACCTCTGGCTGACGATTCGCAACGACAAGGTAGATCTTTGGTATCTGTGGGAAGGCCACTGGGTGCGGCTCTGGAACGGCGCCCGTGAGTTCACAATCGTTCGACACAAGTCCAATGCCGTTATCTTCGCCTCGAATTCGAAACCACAGACGGAATGTCACTGGGTGGAAACGTGGAGCCTCACTGTGAGTCAGTTCCGACCGGACTGGCTCGAGACATTCTGGTATCGCGTGGTCAACAATACAGGGTGTCCCGAATATGACGACGTGCAGTTCGCGTATGGTGCAGCAGGACAGCTGCATAGGATCAGCCCCGAGGCAACAGTTCCACGGCAATAACGACATGAGGCAGGTTCACGAACTTGGTTACGGCATCGTCAAGCCGGTTTTGTCGGAGCGCGAATGCGATGACCTGCTCATGGTCCTCGATTCGCGGATGCTCGTGCGAAGTCGGGCAGGAGCGAGGCACCTGCTCTCGGTTCAGCCAGTGGCGGAATTGGCGATGGCGGCAGAAGTTTTAGATCCCCCGGCCAGTCCCTTTCGAGTGACGTTATTCGACAAATCGGCGACTGCAAACTGGTCGGTCGTGTGGCATCAGGACACCGCGTTACCGCTCCGCGCACGGGTCGACCTGCCGGGTTGGGGGCCATGGTCCCACAAAGGCGGTGTTCTTTACGCGCACGCGCCGGCTGAAGCACTCTCGAAGGTGGTCGCTCGTCGCATTCATCTCGACGAATCATCCATCAGCAACGGACCGTTGCGGATAGACGCGGAAGTCGAGAGGGTAGCCCGCGAACGCCTGCCCGTGGATTGCCTCGTCGGTCGTGGCGCCGCCTGACCTGCGACAATCGTCATGGTGTACCCAATGAAACTCACGGTTCGGGTGATTGTTACCCTCGCCGCTCTATTGTTTCTCGCTACAGCGGCGGACAAACCCGAACCGGCGGATCTCGTCTCGAACTTCTACGCGGATTACATCCGCTATCCACATTCGGGCCTGCTCAGCGCCGGGGAGTTGGAGCGGATCCGGCCTTATCTGAGCGATCACCTTCACGGGCTCTTCGCTGCGGCCATTCGGTATCAGCAGGACTGGATCAGGCGGAATCCTGACGAGCCCGCACGGGATGGCAGACCGGCCGTCATCAATAAGCCGCCTCTCGTCGAAGGAGGCGATTGGTTTGCGAGCCTCTACGAGTGGCCGGACGGCGTTCGATCGTTGACCGGAGATGAACCGGAGGAGTCGTTCGAGGTGGTGAGTACAGTGCGGCGCTCGCGAAACGTCTGGCACGTGCGCGTGCGCTATTCGTATGCGACGGAGCCGACGGTCACGTGGGAAGACGTCTTCGTGGTGATCAGACAACGCGGGCGCCTCGTGATCGACGACGTGATCTACGCCGGCGCGCCCAATTATCGACGCGGCCGGCTCTCCGGCTTCATCAGCGGCCCCTGGAAATGAACTATCGAAGCCACGGCAGCGCGAGGCAGTTTTCCGTCACCTGCGCATTCGGCGGCGGCGGGGTCCAGGGCACTTTTGTCATGAGGATCGGCGGGTCCCCGGCTGCGCGCTCGTATTGGAGCAGGTAATTCGTCCGGAACGCCTCCGCGGCTCCGTTGACGTCGCCGGTCGTTGCCCGGATGACCGCGTATCCGTCGTGGCCCGACTTTCCTTTCGGGACGCTGGCCGGCGCTGATCGGCGCACGTTGACGAAGGTCGCCAGGGTCAGACCGGAGTCGACGAATTCCTGGGGAGTCGTGCCGAGGATGTGGATCCGTTCCGGGTCGTAATTGAAGCTCGTCGCGTTCGGGTTGTTGAAGGTGAGAATCCTGAAAACGACGAAGGCCGCTTTTGGGCCGGCGAGGACATCGTGGTGAGGGCCGGATCCGCCCGGCCCGGTCGTCTCCCGGTATCCGTTGCACGCCCCGAACTGCTCGTAGTTGATGACCACCGCTTCCTGTGATGGCGGACAGTTGGCGGCCAGGGTTACGAGCATGACTGCGAGGCAACCGGCGATCTTTGACACGACGCGCTTGCGGTTCATGAGCGAGTCCCTCCGTTGGTGTAGTGACCGACACGGAGAAAACGTTTCACTCCGACCCGCTGCGGACCCGATGCTATGATCCAAACCCTACATCTTGATGGAAATGCGTCATGCCGAACGACCACGCAAGCACGCTCATCTGTGACCTGGCACGGTCGTTTTACGCGCTGGGGTGGGTGAGCGGAACGGGCGGCGGCATCTGTATTCGCGATGGCGAGCATGTACTGGTTGCGCCGAGTGGAGTGCAGAAGGAGCGGATGCAGCCGGACCACATATTCACGATCGCGCTCGACGGTGCCGTCGTGGACCGGCCCGCGGACGCGACGCTGCGCCCTTCTGAATGCAGCTCCCTTTTTCTGAAGGCCATCAATCTGCGAGCTGCTGGGGCGGTCATTCACAGCCATTCGATGTACGCGATGGCGGCGACCCTTCTGTTCGAGAAAGAGTTCTCGATCTCGCATCTGGAGATGATCAAAGGCATTCACGGGATGAACTATGGGGACACTCTCGTCGTGCCGATCATCGAGAACACGGCGCGGGAATGCGATCTGGCCGATGCCCTGGAGGATGCGATCCTGCGGTATCCGTCGACGTTCGCCGTGCTCGTGCGCCGGCATGGCGTTTATGTCTGGGGCGCGGACTGGATTCGGGCGAAGACGCACGCCGAGTGCTATGAGTATTTGTTCCGTGCCGCCGTCGAGATGCGGCGAATGGGGATTCCTACACGCATGGAAGGAGCGTGAGCGATGCGCGCGTATCTTCTTGAAGACTCCGGGCGGATGCTGGGGCGGGACGATCTGGAACGACACGGGGTGCTGTCGTGGACCATTACCGCGAATGACGCGGAGCGTGCCGCGGTCGTCGAAAAAATCAAACGCGAGCGTTCATACGTCGATGAGGATGTGGTCGAGCTATCGCCGGCCATGCCGAACCTCGACGCTGTCTGTGCAAAGTTCGACAAGGAGCATTGTCACACCGAGGACGAGGTGCGCTTCGTCCTCGACGGCGACGGCATCTTCGACGTCCGTGACGACGCCAACGAGTGGATTCGCATCGAAGTGACCGCCGGGGACATGATCATCATTCCGGCGCAGAAGTACCACCGCTTCTACCTGACTCCCAGCAAACACATTCGTTGTATGCGGCTCTTTGCGAATCACGATGGCTGGGCGCCGGTGTATCGGGAGCAGTAGCTCAAACGTGCTGGTCGACGAGCACCGTGTTTCCATCCGGGTCGACGGCCATGAAGCTGGCGGGGCCGGTCGTGCTCTCGTCGGCTTCGCTCAGGAGCTCGACGCCTTGGGTCTTCAATTGGCGCTGTAAGTCGCGGATGTCTGTGAACGCGGCGACGCTCTGGGCGTTCTGATCCCAGCCGGGGTTGAAGGTGAGGATGTTCTTCTCGAACATGCCTTGAAAGAGTCCGATGACGTGATCGCCGTTCCTGAGGATCAGCCAATTCTGTGATGGATCGCCGGCGAAGGCTGTAAAGCCGAATTTCTCGTAGAAGGCTCTCGATTGTGCGAGGTCTTTGACCGCCAGGCTGATGGAAAAGGCGCCGAGCTGCATTTTTTTCCTCCGGTGTGTTTCAGGCGGAGGATACGCGACATCGGGTGGGAAAGATCCGCTGTTCTGACCTTGTGGTCAGAGCTTGTATTTATTCGCCGCCGCCACAATCCGCTTGCCGTAAAACCAGTCCCCCAATTTGCGGAACACGAGCGCGAACCAGAAGACCGGGGCGGCGAAGGGGCGCATGACGTCGACGATCAGGACGGCGCGCACGCTGTCGGATTCGTTGTAGATCTCGTGCTCCCAGCTGTCGTCGAAGAGGACGCTCTCGCCTTCGCGCCACGTGTAATAGACATCCTTGACGCGGATGGTCGGGGGGTTCTTCTTCGGGACGCGGAGGCCGAGGTGGTAGCGGAGGTAGGCGCGGGTGGGACCGGTGTGGGCGGGGATCGATTTGCCGGGATCGAGGATGGAGAAGAAGGCCTGGTTGATGTACGGGATCTTCGCCAGGGCCTCGCACGTCCTGGGACAGAGCCGGCGGTTCTCTTCCGGCAGCGACTTGTAGCAATAGAGCATGAAGACGTTCCAGCGCTTGTCGCGATTGAAGCGGCCGGACGAATAGAGCAGGTCGGTGTCGATCTCGTGATAGCGCGGCATCCGGTCCTGCCGCGGGAGGATGCGCTTGAGCTCTTCGCGGATCTCCTCGTACGCGGCGTCGATGTGACGCAGCTCGGGCATGGTGTCGTCGATGTCGAAAAAAATGGGGCGATTCTTTCCGCCGGTGAAGAGGTCGTAGATCGGATTGGCGACCCGCGAGAGGTTGTAGAGGCCTGCATTGCGGCGGATTTTCGTGATTGCGCTGCGGAGGGACATGTCACTCCTCAATGCGGCACGCGCCGCAGAACCAATGAAGCATTCAGACCGCCGAAACCGAATGAGTTGCTGATGGCGACATCTCCCTCCAGCGGCCGCGGACGATCGGTGACGAGCTCCAGCTCGATGCGCGGGTCGCGCGCCGCGGAGGGCATCGGCGGCAGCCATCCTTCGTCGAGCCCGATGGCGGTGGCGATCGCCTCGAACGCGCCGGTCGCGCCGAGGGCGTGGCCGTGCAGCGCCTTGGTCGACGACACCGGCACGCGCGCCGCCCGCTCTCCCAGCAATCGCCACAACGCCTCGGCCTCGGCCGCATCGCCGCGATCGGTCGAGGTGCCGTGCGCGTTCACGTACGCGATCTCCGCCGGACTGACCTCGGCGTCGGCGAGCGCTTCTTCCATGCAGCGGGTCATGCCGTCGACGTCGGGGATGACCCAGTCGCGCGCGTCGGCGCTCATGCCGAAGCCGGCGACCTCGGCGTAGACGTGGCCGCCGCGCGCGCGCACGGCGTCGAGCGGCTCGAGCACGACGACGCCCGCGCCCTCGCCGAGCACGAGGCCGTTGCGATCAGCGGCGAAGGGACGGCAGCCGTCGGGCGAGAGGACGCGCATCTGCTGCCACGAGCGGAACAGCGAGTACGCGGGGAGCGATTCGGCGCCACCGGCGACGGCGCATTCGCTGAAACCGAATTGCACCATGCGCGCGGCCTCGCCGATGGCATGCGCCGAGGAAGCGCAGGCGCTGGAGATGTTGAACACGGGACCGCCGAGGCCGAAGGCGATGGAGACTCCGCTGGCGGCGGCGTTGACCATCGTGCGCACGACGGTCAGGGGATGCGCTTTCTGGCCGCGGGCGAAAACGCGATGACTGGCGAAGTCGCGCGAGTTGTCGCCGCCGACCGCGGTGCCGACGATCACCGCCGCGCGCGCGCGCCGCGCATCGCCGTTCTCGAATCCCGCGTCGTGCAGCGCTTCGCGCGCGGCGATGACGGCGTAGGCGGCGAAGCGGTCGAGGGCGAACATCGGCAGCTCATCGAGCAGCACGTAACCGGGCGGCACGTCTTCGACCGCGGCGGCGAGATGCGCGTACGGCTGGCGCGGATCGGACGGATAGGTCTCATCGAAGATCGTCCGCGGCGCGATGCCGGAGCGGCAGTCGCGCAGGGCGCGGCAGAAGTTGGAGACGCCGCGTCCGATCGGCGAGACGATGCCCATGCCGCTGATGGCGACGCGGCGCGGGGTGCGGGCGAGTCCACGGGCGGTAGCCATCAGAGCTCGATGTCGCGCTTGAGCACGACGACGGCGTTGAGTCCGCCGAAGGCGAACGATTGGGAGATGGCGGTCTCGATGCGGCGCGGCTGCGGCTCGTTCGGGACGTAGTCGAGATCGCAGTCGTCGTCTTCGCCGAGGTAGTTGATCGTCGGCGGCGCGACGTCGTTTTCCATCGCCAGCAGCGTGGCCACGAGCTCGATGCCGCCGACGCCGCCGAAGGCGTGGCCGTGCATCGATTTCGTCGAGGAGATGGCGAGCTTGCGGGCGTGATCGCCGAACGCCATCTTCACGGCGGCGGTCTCGACGCGATCGTTGATCTTCGTCCCGGTGCCGTGCGCGTTGATGTACGCGACTTCCTCCGGCCGGATGTGCGCGGAGTCGAGCGCGATGCGCAGCGCCTGCGCCGGTCCCTGCTCGGCGGGATGGACGGAGCTCTGCGCGTCGGCGCTCATGCCGACGCCGGCGAGCTCGGCGTAGATGTGCGCGCCGCGCTCCCGCGCGCTCTCCAGCGATTCGATCACCACCATGCCCGCGCCTTCGGCCAGCGTCATGCCGTCGCGATCGCGGGAAAAAGGACGGCAGGTCGTCGTCGACAAGACCTGCGCGGCCTGGAAGGCCTGCAGGACGGAGAGCATGACCGGCGCTTCGCTGCCGCCGGTGATGGCGCGCCTGGCGTGACCGTGACGCACGACGAGGAACGCCTGCGCCACCGCATGTGTGGCCGCGGCGCAGCCGGTGGAAACGATGAACGACGGTCCGGTGGCGCCGAACTCGATGGAGATGAAGCCGACGGAGGCCTGGAGGTTGGTCTTCGGAACGAGAACCGGATTCGCGCGCAGCTTGCGGTCGACGAGGAGGCGCACGAACGCGTCCTCGCGCGCGTGCTCGCCGCCGCCGCCGCTGCCGAGGATCACGGCGAGCTCCGACGGATCGCCGTCGCCCGCCTTCAGTCCGGCGTCGGCCATCGCCTCGCGCGCGGCGACGACGGCGTACTGCGCGTACGGATCGCGCCACACCAGCTCGTCGGCGGTGAAGTGATCGAGCGGGTCGTAGCCGCTGACCTGCGCGGCGGGGAAGATCGCTTCCAGCCCGCCGCTGGAGACGCGCGTCGGCCGGATGCCGCAGACGCTGTCCATCATGTTCGACCACATCGGCCGCGCGCCGACACCGAGGCTGGAGACCGAGCCGATGCCGGTGATGACGACGCGATGCGGCGCGCCGTTGCTATTCATGTCGCTCCTTCGGCCTGCTTCTGTTTTCTGCCGAGGAGCATCAACACCACCTCGCGCGCCTCGGCGATCGTCTCGAACGTGTCGAGGTTTTCGTCGAGGATCGAGCAGCCGTAGGCGTCTTCCAGCTCGAAGACGACGATGGCGCGCTCGAGCGATTCGAGCCCGAGGTTCTCGAAGCGCGTTTCGGCGGCGAGCGGAATCGCCTGCAACGACGGTTTTACTTTGCGGATCGCCTGATAGATCTGCTCGTCCACACTGGATACGACCTCCTCGAGCTCATTCATCGTTTTGCTCCTTTCGCCTGTCGCCGTTTCGTCGTTGGTTTCTTTCTCTTCGTGGTCAGCCTTCCGGTCCTCGCCGTGACCGTGACGGTGATGGGACTCGAGGCGCGGTTGCCCGCGGCGTCGATGGCGGTGAGGGTGTAGGTCGTCGTCGAGGCGGGCGAGACGACGGTCTGGCCGATGCCGCTGCCGTCGAACGTGAGCGGGAGGTTGCCCGGATCGAGCACCGCCGATGACGCCTGCTGCAGCTGGAAGTGCAGCGTCGACGAGCCGGCCGGCTGGATGGCGGGAGGGTCGGCGTTGAGCACGAGCACCTCGACGTCGTTCGCGCCGAGCGACTGCTGCACGGGGCCGAACGGACCCTGCGCCGTGAGCGTGTAAGGAGCCGGTCCGGAGGTCGACGGGAGCGACACGCTGGTCGCGTTCGAGACGTCGTACGTGAAGCTGGTGTGCGTCAGGTCGGCGAAGCGGAACCAGTTGATGTTGACCGGCTGCAGCGGGACGACGAGCTGGCTGACGGCCGGCTGCAGGAAGCCCTGCGCGGTGAGCGTGAAGACGAGCTGCGACTGGTTGTTGTTGACCAGCTTCTTGAGGTTCGACGAGCTGTACGACTTCGTGCCGGCTGTCGGAACGCTGGTGCCGCCGGTCGACGGCGTGAGCGTCGCCTGCGTGGCGTAGACCGCGCTCCAGGCGAGGGTCATCGTGCCGTCGATGCTGATCGGCGCAGGGGGATCGCTACTGAGATTCTTCGTAATGATGGGAGGACTGAGATTCACCGTTACGGAGGTGTTGATGAATGTCCCCGGGTCCTGCACGACGGTGAGGGTGAAGGTCGTCTGCCGCTCGTCCTGGAACGGCGTCGACTGGATGGCGAACGAATACGGTCCGTTCCCTTTGCGCGGGTACTGCTTGCCGTCGTCGGGCGGCACGACCGTGACGTAGAGGCCTTTGACGATCGTCCAGTTCATCGTCGTCGACTGGCCGAGGCCGACGGTCACCGGATTGGCGTAGGCGAAGATCTGCAGGTCCGCGCCGAGCTTGCCGATCTGGATGTCGGGCGGATTCGAGGCGATGCCGCCGACGACCTCCAGCACGGTGAGCGTTCCCTGGCCGACGTTCGCGTCGATGGCGACGTTGTTGATCTGGAAGACGACGTTCGCGCCGGGCGCAATGACGGTGTCGGCGACGACCCAGATCTTGATGAACGACGTGGCCAGGCCGATGCGCCAGTTCGTCGACGGCGGCGGCAGGGGACTGATCTGGCTGACCGAGGCGGTGAGCGACGACCAGTTCGAGATCGCGATCTGATCGCCCGACCTCTTCATCGTGACGGGGAACTGCTGACTCGGATTCGTCACCGTGAGCGTGAAGCTCTGCGTCGTGCTCACCGTGGCGGAGGTGGGAGACATCGCGTACGTCAGTTGGGGGACATTGCCGTTTTCCATTTCAGCTCCCGGCGCTGATCGCGCCACTCAATTGCAACCAGCCCTCGCGCAGCGTCGGCACGACGGTCGGCAGCGCAGCCTCGGGTTGACTCTGTTGCAGCGGTCCCTGCTCGCTCCAGAACGTGACTCCGGTCCGCTCGATCCACGACCACTGGCCGCCCGATTCGGCGGGGAGCGGCAGGCGCACGTTCGCCGGATCGAGCAGGAGTGGCCCCATGCGGAACGTCGCCACCATCGCCGCCAGCGCGGCACTGACCGGTCCGTTCGGCAGCGCGAGCAGCTGCACCGGCAGGAGTCCGGTGATGGCCGGCATCACGCCGCGCGGATCGACGAGCGCGGTGATGGTGAGCGTCGTCGTGCTGTCGGGCTGCAGTTCGGCGAGATGGTCGGTGACGACGTACTGAGCCGCACTCAACGCCGGCGCCATGCGCGCCGACGGTTCGAGCAAGCGCATCACGGAGGCGCGGACGTTCGGTCCCTGCAGCGTCGCATTGCGCACGAGACCCATCGAGGTCTCGTAGCCGAACATGGCGAAGCAGGTGGTGTAGTCGTCCTCCTCGTAGTAGCCGAGGAGGCCGTTGCCTCCGAGCGCCATGTCACCGAGGCGCAGCGGAAGGGGGACGGTGGTGAAGCCGTCGGTGGTCTTCCTGCCGGTCTGATCGAACGCCTGGTCGTACGCGGGATCGCCGTTGAGCTGCATGGTGACGGCGGCGCGAACGACGGCGATCGGACGGCCGACGAGGACGGAGAGATTGCCGCTGATGTCCGATCCATTCGAGTCGGTCGACCAGAGCGTGACGTCGATCAGGTCGAGCAGTTGATCGAGCGCGTTGGTGTCGGTGCGGCCGAACGTGAGCAGCTGGTTGACCAGCTGGAAGAGATGCGGATTGTCGATCCGCGGCGGCGAGCCGAGCGGCGCGGACGAGCCGGGCGCGGCATCCCAACGGACGCCGGTCCCTTCGTCTTTGAAGATCTTGATCAACTCGCCGAGGTTCAGGCCGGCGGCGTCGAAGACCATGATGCTGTTGTCGAGATGGTTCGGCAGCAGCCAGCCGCAGATCGGGCTCGTGGCGTCGGAGGAGTTGCTGCGGATCTTGCCGTCGAGCGCGTCGATGAGCCGGAAGTCGAGACGCATCGGCTGCGCGACACGCGGCGCGAGCTGCACCCAGAACTGATTCGCGTTGCCGGGAGTGCGCAGGCTCTGCGAGACGATCGGGAGCACGGTCGCTCCGCTGCGCGCGCCGGGGAGGATCTGGCCGTACGCGTCGACGACCTGCAGCTTCGTGATCTGGAAGTGGCCGGAGCGGATCGGGAAGTAGCTCGGGATGTCGGGCGTCGGCACCCACTTCATCACGCCGGCCGACAGCGTCTCCGCGGTGGCGCTGGAGAGCACGGTGGTGACGCGCACCTGCTGCATGATCATCTGTTGAATGAGGCCGGTGAGCGATTGCGTGAGGATGTCGAGCGTCTGCAGCGCGGTCGCGGTGGCCTGCAGCTCCTGGAGCTGAAAGACCGGTAGCGACTGCGCCTTTGGCGTGGTGGCGAGGAAGTCGCTGAGCTGCTCGCCGAAGCCGCGCGCGAAGTCGGAGGAGAGCAGCGTGCGCACGGCGAAGGTCTGCGACTGCGGGGGGATCGCCGTGCCGGTCCAGCTGAAATCGAGCTCGTCGAGCTGCCAGCCGTTCAGCATCTGCTGCGGATCGGAGGCGGTGGGATGCCACGCGATCTCCCAGTCGACGTAGAGCGGCGTCCAGGGAGGCGCCCAGGGGGAGACGGAGATCTTCGACGGGACGTTCACGCTCTCGTCGGCGTACAGCGGCTGCAGTCCCGAGGCCTCGGCGATGGTCTGCTGGTCGAGCGGCACGCCGGCGGTCGGATTCCAGATCAGCGTCTGCTGCGTGGCGATGCGTTGCGAGAGCGCATCGAGCTGAGCGCTGGTCGGATTCGACAATCCACCTTTCGTGAAGGCGAGCGTCGCCAGCCAGGTGGAATTCGTGACGTCGAGAAGAAGCGCTTCGATCCAACCGTTCGTCGCTTCTTTCGGAATCGCGGTGCCGGCCGGCAGCGTGACCGCCGCCAGCAGATCGTCGTACGTGAGGGTGATGGACTGCAGCGGCGCGATGCCGGTGAAGTCGACGAGCAGGCCGCCGAGGGTCTGCCCGGTGAAGCGGGTGAAGAGCGCTTCGTCCGCGTGCTTCGGCTGATCGAGCTTGGTGTCGGTCGCGGCGCCGGAGATCAGGACGACCGGATCGACGGATTGCTCGAATTGCGGATTGTCGGAGATCTTCAGGACGTACTGGTCGCCGAGGAGCGCCGCCAGCGCCGTCTGCTGCTGATCGCGCTGCACGATGAGCGCGTCGATCTGCGCCGCGATCTGCGGGATCGCCGTGCCGAGCGCATTGATCGTGTCGATGATCTGCTGCCGCACCGCGGGCGGGGTGGAGGGATCGAGGTTGTCGAGCTTCCAGCCGGCGGAGAAGAGCTCCCACCGCATCGAGGCGAGCGTGGCGCTCATGTCGTCGATGTTCAGCTGCGTGGTGTTGAGAACGGTGAGCGCCGTCGTCTGCGCCGGATCGAGCGGGATCTCCTGCACGCCGCCGGTCCCTTCGCCCGCGACGTCCTCGGTTCGGATGACGGTCCAGACGTGACCTGATTTCGAGGAGCCGAAGCGCGCGTCGTGCTCGGCGACGGCGAACGCGGTGGGGTTGGAGACGTAGTCGAAGATGCGATTGAGGGCGAAGGCGTTGAGCAGGTCCTCGACCTGATCGGGATTCACCGACGGATCGGTTTTCTGCAGCGCGTTCCCCATCCAGATGCCGACCGCTTCGGCCGCCGTCGCGCCGATGGCGATCGTCGGCAGCGGTCCGCTGAGGGCAGGGGGGAGCGGATACGGAATGTCGGGTCCCTGCCAGTCGATGTCGTAGAGCAGACCCTGACAGAGCGTCTGGCTGGCGTACGTGTTCTGCGCTTCGGTCAGCGGCGGACCGCCGGAGACCGGATTGTTCGTGAGCCACGTCTTCCAGGCGGCGACGGCGTCGGCGATGCGCGTGTTGAGATCGTCGGGACCGCCGACGGACCATTGCAGTCCCGCCATCAGCGCCAGCCATTGCTCCTCGGTGGTGAACCCGCCGGTGCTGCCGTAAAGCGGATCGTTCGCCGGATTCGCGTACCAGCCGATGACGGCGTAGGAGTAGGAGCCGGTCGGCGCGCCGGTGAGTCCGTCATAGAACGCGAAGACGTTCCGCACGTTGTCGTACACCGCGCCCCAGCTCAAGTCGCCGGGACCGGGAGCGGTGAGGAACGGGTTTTCGGGCGAGGCTTGCGCGCTCCATTGCTCGAGCGTGAAGAAGCGGCCGAGGTATTGGATGTCGCCCGGCGCGTTCGGATCGGGATAGGCGCGTGTGCCCTGATCGGGAGTGCCGAGGAAATCGCTCTGCAGCACCCAGGCGGTGACCTGCGGAGCGTCGCCCGCGGTGCCGTGGAAGAAGCGGGTGATCAGCCAGCGATCGGGAACGTTGGGGAACTCGATCGTCGGTACATCAGGCGCGGGTTGCCGGCCATGGCGCAAACCGGCGGGCAGCGTCCAGTGAAGGTGGACGCCGACGTCGGGAGCCACCGCGGTCTGAAACGGCTGGGGTGCCGGATTCAGTCCGCCGGAAAGCTGCTCGTAGTCCATTGCAACCCGCGCCCAGGTGCTCGTGCGATTCGGTTCACCGATGAGCAGCGCGTCGAGCGTGATCGGCACGAAGAGGCTCGGTCCCGCCCATGTGGGATTCGTGAGCGTTGGATTCGTGATCGTTTGTGTGGTCATCGTCAATTCGCCTTCGGCTCGAACGACTGCAGCCCCGCCGCGCGGACCATCTGGATTGCGAACTCGCAGGACGTGAAAGTGCCCTGCGGCGAGAGCGCGCCTTTCGCCTGCAGCTCGTTTTTGAGATTCGTCGCCGCGCCGTTGATGTCGAGGACTCCGCTGAATGCGCCGGTGACCGGCGGGACCGGCGCGGTGACGGCGGGCATGATCTGCACGCCGGGATCGAAGCCGCCGAAGCCGAGTCCGCGCAGCGCGACGTTGTAGCCGCCGCTGTCGTGCAGCACGCCGAAGTGGAGCGTCTCGGGCGGCTCCATCAGATCGATCTTCGCCGGCACTCCTCGGATCAGGCAGAAGAGGACCGTCGGCGAAAGGCGATCGATGCGCAGCAGCGTGAGCGGATTGCCGCTCGCGTCGGATGCGGAGATCTCGAGGCCTACCCAGCCGCTGACGACGGTGGAGCGGAGGAGGAAGCCGGTCGAGGTCAGCGTCGGAATCGGATCGGCTTGCGGTGCTGCTTTGCCGCGCAGCTCGGAACGGACGGCGACCGCTTTGTCCGCCGCGGCGGAGACGACCGCATCGACCTGCGAGAGGATGGCGATCGCGTCGCGGCTCGAGCCGACGCCGGCGCTGACCGCTCCTTCGACCAGGCGCAGCAGCCAGTTCTGATCGATGTGGAAGAAGCGGAACGACTCCTGCGGCAACATCGCCGGATGCGGCACGAGGTACTCGAACGGCACGCCGTAGAGCAGCATGGCGCGCGCGAGCCAGGCGACGATGGCGGGCGGAATCTCGATCGGATCGGTGGCGGCGAGCGCCTCGGCATCGAGCGACTTCGCGCTCCGCTCGACGAGGTTCCAGAAGCTGATGGCGCGGCGATGCATCGGGGCGCGGCTCATGGCGTCACCTCCGTCACGTTGAACAGGCGCTGCAGCAATTCAGTCAGCGGATCGTCCGACTCGGCGACCGCGCGTAAGGCATCCGGCGCGAGAACGCCGGGAAGACGCGCATCGCTGCGATGCTCGTGACGCACGACGCGCGGGAGGTCCGCCTGCTCGAGGAGTCGTCCGGCGTTCAGCCAGAAATCGATGAACGCGAACGGCGCGGCATCGAGGCGGCGGATCGGCTCGCCCACCGGACTCTGCATCCGCGCGAGCGACGGGAGACGCTCGGCGAGATCGGCGACGAGCTGGTTCTGATCGTCATTTCTGTGCAGGTCGACGCGCCAGCGATAGAGCATCCGCGCGAACGCGGAGTCGGAGAGCGCGAGGAGCCGGCCGATCTGCCACGCGCACGCATACGTGGCGTTGAACAGACCGCTGCCGGGCGTGACGCTGTCCATCGGACCGGGGTCGTAACGGATCGCCATGTCGCTGACGGCGTACGGTCCGAACGGATCGAGACTCGTCGCTTCCGGCACGCCGGGGGAGCGGTACCACGACGTCGTCTCTTCGCCGGCGCGGGTGTTGTTGAGGAGCGGGACGTAGCCGGTGTCGAGCGCTTCCTGCGCCGTCGTTTCGGCGGTGGTGAGCGTGCCGGTGAAGTCGTCGTGCGGCATGTGCAGCAGCTCGACGCCGCCGGCGTCGGGGATGGCGCGGAGGATCTCGATGAAGTCGCCGCGCGCCGCGGCGGCGGTGAAGTTCCAGCTGGCCAGCACCGCGACGCGCACGAACGCATTCACCGGCGGCGGCGTGTTGCCGCGGATGCGCGTTTGCTGCCCTTCGAGCGAGACGACGAGCGCGCTGTTCTGCGCGCCGGTCTTCGGCAGGCGGTTGCCGATGACGACGGAGAAGTAGCCGTCGGCGACGAGCCCGAGGATCTCCTTGCCGTCGGTGTTCACCTGGCGCGAGTGCGCGAGGAACGGGAGGTCGTCGATCGACGGCGTGACTCCGTTGAAGACCGCCGATGGAATGTCGATCGCCAGCAGCGCCTGCGCGAGCTCCGCGGCGCTGAACTGCGTTTTGTCGATGATCGGTCCGAGGACGTTCGAATCTGCCGGCGACAGGAGATCGTTCAGCGTCATCTGCTGGATCCCCGACACCAGCTCCTCGGGATAGAGCGTGAGGAGCGCGAGCCACGGCGTGGTGACGATGTCGCCGCTCGCGGCGCTGCCGTCGATGGTGCGCGACCACGGCAGCGTCGGCAGCCGGAAGACGACGTGCGGCAGGCTCTCCTCGTATTGGCCGGTGAGGTTCGCCGGCGGATAGACCTGCTGCACGTCGTTCGGCTGCAGGCGGAAGCGCGGGCCGTCGACCTGGAACGGCGTGGTGAGGTCGTACTTTTTTTCGTCGACCTTCAATGTCACGACCTGCTCGGTGACGAGTCGATAGAGGCCGGCGACGAGCGGCGGGAGGATCGCCTGGTAGAACTCGATCTCTCCCTGCTCGAGCACCTGGCCGCAGCCGACGGAGATGTCCTGCGAGGTCGCTTGCGGCTCGATCATCGGGCTGCCTCCTGCACGGCGATGGTGGAAAGGAGCGCGGACGTCCTCGTCCGCAGCGGGCGGGCGTCTCGCCCGGCCGCCGATGGGTCGCTCCCCGAGAGGTCGCCGGCCGAGACGGCCGACGACTGCGGGCGGGACGCCCGCGCTCCTTCAGTCATCGGATTGCCTCCTGCACGGCGATGGTGACGACGGATGCGGCGTTGTTGCGGATGGCGACCGGCGAGGCGACGGTGTGCGGCTGTGCGTCGCGCCACCAGGCGAGCGATTCCTTCGCCTGCTTCGCCGTCCCCCACACGCCCTGCAGCGCGAGCTGCGTCTCGACGAGCACGCCGACTTTTTCCGCGCCGGCGGGTGCATCGAAGAAAAGGACGGAGCCTCCCTCGGCTGGCTCGACGCGCGTGGGGATGGCGTCGTCGCCGTAGTGCGGGTTCCACGGATCGTCGGTGGCGGCGAGGCGGACGCGGACGTTGCCGTCGCCGGCGACGGCGACGATGACGGTCGGGACGGCGGGCAGGATCGTCTCGATCCAGCCCTGGTGCGCGCCGCTGCGATCGCGGACCCGATTCTCATCGACGACGCGCGCCGCTTCGAACAGTCCGCGCGGAATGATCCGGCCGCGCTCGCGGCGGATCGGCGTGGCCTGCGGACGGACGATGCAGTCGTCGCCGAGGAAGGTGTAGCGGCCGACGCGCGCGAGGAGCGTGTCGCGTTGCCAGCCCGCGAGGACCGAGGTGCCGGCGATGTCGCCGACGCTCTGCAGCGCGGCCTTCGCCGTGCCTTCGGGCAGCTCGATGTTCGTGTTCGCGGGAAGGACGACGTCGTGCAGCACTTCGTCGTGACGATTGAGCGCGATGACGCGGACCGGGATGTCGCCGTCGTTGTTCGCGGCGGCGGGGAAGTTCTGGGGATTCTTGATGGAGAGGACGGCGATGCTGCCTTCGTGTAGGACAGGCGCCTCGCCTGTCCGGACAGGCGAGGGCGCCTGTCCTACACCTTCCACCCACTTCGCCTGAATGCGCGGCGACGCGAGCGTCAGCGGCATTGCATCGCCCTTCGCCACATTCCTCCGCGACCTGCTGCGATACCGGCGCGTCGTGCCGAGGAGGCGCACTTCGGCGGGCTGCGGGGCGGGCGGGGCGGGGGCGGCTTTCAAGCGGCGCTTGAACGTGAACGTGTTGTTCGCGGAGGGATTGAGATCGGCGCCGATCTGCGCGAGCGTCGGGGCGGCCTGGTAGATGTCGGTGGCGTAGAAGGCGATGACGCTGAGATCGGGATCGGTGAGGGCGGCGACGTTGTGATCGCGCAGCGCCTTCAGCACGGCATTGCGCATCGTCACGACCTCGGGGGCCATGATGGTGCTCATCAGGACCGCGAAGCGATTGTTCTGCGAGAGGCTCGGCGGTGCGCTCCAGACCGGCGACGGCGGGTAGTTGATCGGCGGGAACTCGACGAACGAGAACGCCTCTTCGAGCGGGATGGGGCCGATCGCGTCGTGGCAGCGGAGCGTCGAGCCGGTGATCTGCACGCCGAGGCTCGTCCCGGGCACCAGCGAGTTTTCCTCGTCCGGCGGCGTCTCGGTGTTCAGCGCCGACTGCGACCAGAGCGCCGCGGTCGAATCGCGTTTCACCACGGCGACGGTCGCCTGGTGCGCGCCGAGATCGACGTCGAGCCAGCGCTGCGTCGGGACGTCGAGCTCCTGCATCGTGACGGTCAGCGGCGTTTCGACCGACGTCACTTCCATCGGCCGTACACCGATCGGTGTACCGGCGGGGAGGACGGTGCCGGACAGCGTCACGGTGGTCGCCGTCGCGGGGACGTAGGTCTGGACGGTGAAGCTCCAGCTCGACGGATCGATGACCCAGCCGTTCGGTCCCTGCTGGTTGATCAGGCCGAGCTCCGCGCTCGCCTTCAGCACGTCGCCCGGAGGGGTGTCGCCCGGCGCGGCGGTGACGACCGCGTTCGGAACGGGGCTCGTGCTCGGCGGGAGGAAGTTGATCGCGAACTCGTCCCACGTGGCGATCGGCTCGCGCTGCAGATCGGGATCCTGATCGCCGATCGGAATGGTGAAGGAGATGACGTACCAGTCGATGCGCGCGCGGCCCGCGGTGCTCGGGCCCCACAGCTCGAGCAGCGCGCCGAGCGCGGCGGAGAGCGTGATGCCGACGCCGGCGATCTCCGTCTTGAACTCCACCCCGACGGAGATGTGGACGTCGATCTCGTAATAGAACGGCTTCCACTGGATGAGGAAGTTCGCGGCGGCGTCGAGCCACGCGCGGATCGGTCCCATCTGGAACGTGACGCTGAGGAAGCCGCCCGCCATGAACGCGGCGGGAGTGAGCGCGAAGTAGGCGCCGCCGGCGATGCCCAACGTGGCGAACGAGAGGTCCATCGGCCAGACGAAGCCTAGGCGCGGGACGTCGGGATAGATGTCGGGCTTTTCGTAGGAGGGGTGATAGCCGCCGAGCGTGATGACGAAGTTGCCGGCGTTCGGCCCCGAGTACCAGAACATCAGGGCGAAGCCGCCGGTGAGCTTGCACTCCGGCGCGAGGACGTACGAGTTCGGCGTGAGCTGCGCGCGCACCGACACCGACCCCTCGGCCGGCTTGAACGCGGCGACGATGCCGAGCTCGATGTAGGCGAGCGTCTGCGGCGTCCGCGGCGGCAGCGACGCCGACATCACGCCGACGACGTCGATCTCGAACTCGCGTCCGAACTTCACGAAGAGCAGCGCGAAGGTCGACAGCAGCTCGTACGTGGTGAAGCGCACGCCGCCGCCGACCCAGTACTGGCCGATCACCGGGGGGACGGTCTCGCCGAGCTTCTGCAGCGCGGCGGTCGGATTCGCTTTGCCGTCCGGACCTTTGGGGAAGAAGTTCGGATCGATCGCGCCGGCCACCAGCGGGAAGGAGCCGATGTCGCCCGGGCCGGGGATGAGGAGGTCGCGGTTGTAGCCGAAGCCGGCGGCGAGTCCGACGACGAAGAACTCGGGGATGCCGCCGAGCGGGACGTTGAGGTTGACGAAGACGAAGAGCGAGGTCGAGCCGTCGACGACGCCGTAGGAGCCGAGCGCGTCGAGGCCGAAGGTCGCGGCGCGGATCAGCGCGGCGCCGTCGTAGCGCAGCGGCTCGTCCTGCTTGAAGAACGCGCCGGAGATGGAGACCGGCCCGCCTTTGAACGAGATGTCGACTCCCTGCAGATCGAGCTCGTACTGCGTGTAGTCGGTCGGGACCTTGACGTTGAAGGAGACGCCGAGCTTCTTCAGGCCGATGAAGAGTCCGGCCAGGCTCACGCTGCCGGAGAAGAGCACGCCGAGGTGCGTGTTCGCCTGCACCCACGACGCGCCGATGGCATCGACGGCGAGCGGGCCGAAGCTCCGCTGCACCTGGATCCAGAGCTCGGTCGCGCTCGCCGCGTTGTCGTCGAAGAAGCTGATGAGCGGGAACTCGGCCCCCTTGACGTACGCGGCGAGCGCGGAGAACGCTGGATTCGCGGGCGGGTTGTTGCGCGTCTCTTCAGGACTCCCGCCCGGCGTGCCGGAGTTGAGGAGGTTCTGCGCGACCGGATTCGCCTTCGCGCCGGTGACCGCGGTGTTCGGGGCGAGCGAGATGGCGATGTCGTTGAGCGAGACGGCGCCGCCCCAGTTCGACGGCGCGGTGCCGGTGGCGAAGTCGAAGAGCAGCAGTCCGCGCGGCTTCACCGCGCCGAGGGTGAAGCGGCTCAATTCGACGAGCGGCTTCTGCTGCACGCCGACGAAGTCGACGCCGACGTTGACCACCTGCACCTTCGTCTTCGCGAAGTCGGGCGTGGTGGTGATGGGGATGAAGATGCCGACGCCGGGATCGAGACCGGCAGGTCCGCCGGCCGCTTCGATCCACGCGGTGTCGGTGGCGCCGAGCTGGAAGACGAAGTTCGGCGCGGCGCTGAGTTTGAGGTTGCGCGCCGCGACGCGCACGCCGAGGTCGTCGCCGCCCGGCGTGCTCGGTCCGACGACGATGCTGCCGTCCTTGCCGTCGTCGCCGAAGGTGACGACGGTGAACTGCGCGCTGAGCAGCGCCTTGAGGAAGTTGACGAGGAAGTCGGAGACGGTGAGCGCGCTGAGCTCGTCGAAGCTGCGCAGGAAGTACTTCGTCCCTTCGAGCTTGATGAGGCCCGCCTTGTCGAGGACCGTGCCGGGCGTCGTGGTGAAGAGCGGCATGTTGAGCCACGACGCGACGCTCTCGAGATTGAGCACGACGAGCGAGGCGTAGCGCGGTACCGCCTGCGTGAGGACGGCGAAGAGCCAGTCGGTGATCGCGGCGGACGAGGTGCCGAAGAAGGTCGGCAGGAGCTCGCGATAGAGATCGCTGTGCGTTCCCGGCTTGCCCATCAGGTCGAGCGCCAGGACGAAGCCTTTCGCCACGTCATAGTTGAGCGTGAGCGTCGGCGCGCGGTCTTCCCCTTCGATCGGCGTCGACATGGCGATGCCGAAGTTGAAGACCGGCGGTTGACTGAGTGGGACGCCGGTAGTCGGATCGAACGGCACGCCGAGACCGGTGCGGTCGATGGCGATCTGCAGCATCGCGATCTGCGGCAGCTCGAGGCCGACCCAGACTCCGACGAGGGAGCCGTTCGAGCCGACATAGAGCGTGACCGGCAGCGACGCGGACGGCGTGTAGCTGATGAGCCCACCCTGCGATTGCAGCGTGATGTTCGCAGCGGAGAGCAGCGCGACGATCGCGCTCGCGGTGTTGCTCGCGTTCGCGTTCGAGAGCCGTCCGGCGAGCCAGTCGAGCGCCACTTTCTGCAATTGCGGCGCGTCGTGCACGCTCGCCATCGCGTTGAGCAGCGACTGCACGTCGAGGTTCGTCGCGGCGGTGGAGAGTGCGTCGGCGAATTGCTGCGCGCCGCTCTGGCGCAGTCCTTCGAGCAAGGTCGACGCGAGCTGCGGCAGCAGCGTCTGCACCGCGATCGACGCCGCTTCCTGCACGAGCGTCTGCCAGCCGGGGAAGGGGACGAGCTGCAGCGTCATGTCGCCCGACGCGGCGCCGAGGGAGAGGACGAAGCCGTGGTCGTAGCCGGTGGTGACGGCGAGCTTGCTGCCGAGTCCCGGGATCGTGGCCGAGGCGCTGATCGTCGCGTCGAAGCCGGGCTGGAAATCGGGAGCGAGCGAGAGTCCGAAGGAGAAGGTCTCGATCGTCGCCTGGTCGCCGGCGACATTGAGCGGCGCGGCGAGGCGCGGGCGGATGGTGAATCGCGTCGCGGTCGTGTCGGCGGTGAGATCGACGGCCATGCTGTACGGCAGGCCGACGACGCTGAAACCGTTGGTGATCTGTTGCGTGCCGACGCCGAGGCCCGGGAAGGTGACGACCGGAACTTCGAGCAGCACGTCGCGGATGCGGCCGATGTTGAGCTGCCCGTTCTCGCCGAGCACTGCGCCGGAGAGGAGCCACGCGGCGGGATCGTCGAAGAGCCCGAGGAGCGACTTCGTGTGCCAGACGTTGGCCGTGTCTTTGGCCGCGATGCCGAGCGCGTTGAAGACGACCTGCACCAGCGGATACGGCTGCAGCAGCAGCGGATCGACGACCTGCTGCACGAAGACATTGAGCGCGTAGAACGGCGCGACGGTCGCGAGGTTGTTCACGAACTCCGTCGCGTTGAAGGGCCAGAACTGCAGATCGGGAGGCGCGGGCATGGCGCCGTCGCCCCACTGCATCGCCAGCGTGAACGTTGTCGAGCGCGTTGCGATGTCGATGGTGAGCTCGGGGACGAGCGCGAAGCGCGTCTGCGGATTGAGGAGCTGCAAATGCAGCGCGAGTGTCTGGATGCGCGGGGTGAAGGTGAGCGACGCGGAGCCCGACGTATCGAGCAGTCCCGCGATCACGCTCTTGCCTTCGGGGATGGAGAGCGTGACCACCGGCCCCGCGAGGATGTCGACGGTGAACGGGCCGAATGAAATCGGATCGACGATCTGCACGAGGTCCGAGACCAGCGCGGCGAGGCGCGCTTCGTCGCCGATCAACGCCTCGAACTGGCCGGTGAGGTATTGCACCGGATGCGAGAAGAGCTGGGCGAAGCTCGTCGGGATCGGGACCCAGCCGTGCGCCTCGTCCTGCAGCACACCGAAGGCGTTCAGGATCTCCAGCACGCTCTTCGGAATTGACGGCGGCGTGACGCCGGTCGCCGACTTCAACAGCGAGACGAGATCGGCGAGCGATTGCGCGTCGGTGGTCAGATCGAGCAGCCGCTGCGAGGCGAAGCCGAGCGGGTTGGAGAGGAACGCGAGCCAGCCCTGCGGATTGATGCCGCGCGGATCGGCGGGCGTTGCCGCCGGAATGGCGAAGCCGATCTGTGCGAGGAGGCGGTAGACCTTTTCGAATGCCGCGTCGCCGATCGACGGGACGATCACGCGCTGCAACGCGAGGTTGAACGCCTGCTGCAACGCCTGCACGAGATCGGTCGGCGCGAGTGTCGTCGCGACGTTGATCGAGGGGAACGTTCCCTGGCTCGGGATCACCGCGTCGAGGAGCTCGAAGAGCGGTGTGACGGTGAAGTCGGGGACAGAAACCGAGAGGCCGATCACCGCCGAGCCGACGCTGAAGTCGGTGCCCGGGATCAGCTTCCCGGTGGTCGACGTCAGCGTCGTGGTGAGCACCGCGCCCGGGACTCCGGCCACCGGCACGAGTGCGCCGGTGACGAGCGAGCCGTTGACCAGCGGCAGGAAGACCCGCGTGACGGCCTGCAGGTCTTGCGGAAGTGCGTAGGTGAGGCTGTGATCGATGCCGGCGCCGACGGTGCCGGCGGTGGAGTCGAACCACACGGCGAGTCCCACGCCCGACGCGAGATTCAGCGGGACGTGGAACGGATCGGCGAGCGTGCCGCTCCCCGGAACCGCGGGCGCGCTCGCCTCGCTCGACGCGACGTACGCGAGGAGCTGCAGCATCGCGCGCGCCTTGTCGGCGCTGGTGAAGAAGCCGTTGATCTGCGTGCGCAGTGCGCCGAGCGGATCGCTGAAACTGGTCAGCGAGAGCACCGGCGCGTCGTTCGGCCAGGTGATTCCCGGCGGCATGAAGCTGCCGAGATTCGGGAGGAGTCCGAGGATGCCGTTCAGCGCCAGTCCGCTGCGCGTGCCGGTGTTGTAGACGCCGATGCCGATGAGGCCCGTGAGGATCTTTCCGAACGTCTGCGCCTGCTGCGTGACGAGCTGTTCGAGCCCTGCGGTGTCGGTGAAGACCATGTCCTCGCCGACCGGCAGCTCGGTGCCGTTGACCACGAGCGACGGCGCGCCGGCGTGCATCGACCAGGTCCAGTCGCTGTACGGACTCCAGTAGACCGAGAGTCCGCTGGCCGCGACTTTGATCGACGCGCCGGCGACGGTGGGGGAGGTGAATCCTTTCGGCAGATTCACGGTCAGGCCGATGCCGGGGAAGATCGTCGCTGCCTGCGGCAACGCGCTGCCGTTGAGCGCGAGGTCGAGCGAGAGAGCGTCCACGTGGACGTCGAGGTCGACCTCGAACGTCTCGGAGAACTTCAATTTCGGCGAGAAGGCGAAGCCGAGCACGAGGCGCTGCAGCGTGGTGTCGGGGATCGGCTCGAAGTACGCCTGCAGCGATGCCGGGAGATCGGCGGTCGCGTTGAGCGACGCGCGCCACGGATCGTCGGGCGTGCCGTTGCCGGTGACGCTGATCGCCGGTGCGTCGACCGCCTGCTGCAGCAGCAGCGCGCCCTGCCGCACCATGTAGAAGAACGGCGTCTTGCCGCCGACCTGGATGCTGCCGTCGAGGAGCTTGCCCCAGTAGCCGACGATCGCGCCGACCGGATTCTGGATCGACGCGGCGAGCTGCGCTGCGCTGAGCGGCGGCGCGAGCGAGGCGGGCCATTCGATGCTCGGATCGGCGGTGTCGGGAGGGACGATGCCGATGAGCGCGGCGAGCGAATAGCCGGCGGTCGTCTTGTCGCTGGTGATGCCGAAGAGCTTCTGCAGCGCGGCGTTGATCAGCGAGTAAAGCTCGGCCAGCGCGGTGTTGACGACGTCGCCCGGCTGCGTCAGGTCGAGCGAGGCGTAGCTGCCGTTCGGCGTGACGAGGTTCTCGAATGTGAAGCGCGGGATGACCTGCAGCTTCCCGGTCGCGTTGCCGATCTTCACGCCGGCGCAGAGCGCGCCGAACGTGTAGGTCTGTCCCGCGACGGTGCCGGAGAAGAGCGGATCGTCGACGCCGCCGGTCCCGCCTTTGCCTACGAGGCAGATGCCACTGTCGAAGGTGAGGCTCGTCGGATCGGCCGAGACCCCGGTCGTGGAGATCTTGAATTGCGCGAGCTCGAGATTCGCGGAGATGCGCACCGCGGCGCTCGAGGTGCCGAGGACGACCTTCGTGCCGGTGAAGTTGAGGCCGGGATAGAACGTGCGCGTGCCGTCGTCGCCGACGGTCGTCGCGCCGGTGAAGGAGAGCGTGCCGAGCGAGGTCTCGACGATCGTGACGGTGTACGGCTGCTCGCGCGTTCCCGCGCCGGTGATCAACGGAGTGGGGAAGCCTTCGAGCGCCTGGATCGAGGCGAGCCACGCTTCGAAGACGTCGGGCGTGGCGAGGATCGCGTTGAACCAGTCGCGGAACGGGCGGGTGAGATCGCCTTCCTGGTACGCCTGCGCCAGGAGGTCCCAACGCATCGCCGGGATCGTGACGCCGGGGAAGACCGCGGCGACGCTGGCGGCGAGCTGCGGCGAAAGGCCGAGCACGGGCAGGAGCGACGCGAGCGTCGTCTCGCTGCCGCTGCCGAGCGCTTTCGAAAGTGCGCCGAGGACGAGCGAGGAGATGGCGCTGAGGAGCTGCTCGCCGGTGAGCTGCTCGAGATCGGCGAGCGAGCGGTCGACCGGCTCAGGGTCTGTAGGCAGTTTCAACTGCAGCACGACGATCGAGAGGTCGGGACTCGGCTCGGGGAAGAGGCTGAGGTTTCCGCTCAGCTTCACGCCGGTGAAGGAGAAGCCGAATTGATTGATGATCGGCGTCTTGCCGACGACTTCCACGCCGACGCTGAGCGGCGCGGTCGCCTGGCCAAGGATGACGGAGATCCCGTCGCTGCCGATGCTGAGCAGCGGCACCACGCCGAACGCGGTGACATTGATGTCATCGGCGAGCGGCCACGAATACGTGGTGCCGATGCCGAAGACCGTCGGGCCTTCATCGTCGCGCGTCGTCAGATAGAGGCCGGTCGCGTCGCCGGTCTCCGGGTTCTGGATCGGATACCAGGTGCCGAGCATCCCCGGCTCTTTGACCGGGACGCCGATCGCTTTGCCGCCGACGCTGCCGAGGAGCTGGCCGATCAAGGCACCGAGCGCATCGCCGTTGGCCTGCAGCGCGGCGCCGGTCTTGCCGACCGGATCGGTGAACCAGTCGGGGTTCAGCTCGTACGAATCGGGGGTGGCGGAGGGGACGAAGAGCCCGACCGCCAGCGCGAGCTGCACCACCTGCGAGTCCATCCCCGCGGTGATCACGATGGGAGATGGGGGAGTGTCCCCAAACTCTTCGCGAGACAAAGCGACCATGTTCGTCATCCGACTCGGCTCCCGTTGGTGACTGCGTTTCGGTAGGCACAGACAGGAGTGTCTGTGCTACATGTGGCACAGACACTCCTGTCTGTGCGGTTATGAGCGCTGCTGGACCGTGATGATCGAAGGACGTCCGCTGCTGCCCGGCGTTCCCATCGGCCCCCCGGCTCCCGGCACACCGGACGGTTGTCCGCGTCCCCCCGCGCCGCCCATCCCACCCATCCCCCCCGAACCGCCCGTCGCCTCCGGCGCCTCGGCCACGATCGTCGCGCCCGGCGCGAGCGTCCGGTAGGTGACGACGATCGAGCTGCCGTTGCCGCCGTTCCCGCCTTCGCCGCCCGTGCCGCCGTCGCCGCCGTTGCCGCCCGGCGCGAGACGTCCGTCGGGATACGGACCGCCCGATCCGCCGCTGCCGGCATTGCCGCCGTTGCCGCCGTTTCCTCCGTAGCCGCCGCGGCCGTAGATGACGAAGGTGCCGGTGATCGTGTCGAAATGAAATTCGGCGTCCACCGCGTCGAGGCCGTTGTAACCGGCCGATCCCGATCCGCCGTGACTGCCGTTGCCGCCGGGCTGGCGCGGTCCGCCGTTCGCCCCGTTCATGCCGGGAACGCCGTTCGTGCCGTTCGCGCCGTCGGCGCCGACGACGTAGATCTGCGGCGGCGTCGCGTTGCCGGATGGATCGGTGAGCTGCGGAATGGTCAGGCGGCTGACGTGCAGCCGCGCGTTCGTGGAGATGGTGATGCGTGAGCCGGGGGAGAGCACGAGCTCCGTCGCCACGACGTTGACCGTCTGTCCCTGCGGCGCTTCGATCACCAGCTCGTGACCGGGGCGCACGATCGTCTTCATCACGCCGATGTGCGCGGCGCCGCGGTCATACGAGCGCTTCGGCGGAATCGGCGACTGCGGCGCTTCCCACGAGAAGACGAGCCGTCCGTTGCACTCCGCGCTGTCGAGCGTGCACTTCGTGATCTCGTTCGTCGGGATGCGCGAGCCTTTGCCGTCTTCCCAGTGTGCGCGCTCGCTCTCGGTGAGGTCGCTCTCCGTGAGCACGATCGACGTCTGCGGATTGAGCAGCGCCGAGTACGACGTCAGCGTGTGGAACGTCGGGTCGCTCGCCGGATCGCTCGAGCCGCCCTGCAGGACGATCGGCGCCGGCACCGTGATGGCGAACGAGAACGCGCCGAAGACGAGCTGCGGAATGATGTCGTCGGGACGCGCGACTTGGAAGCTGCTCGTCCCGACCTTCGTGTTGTACGAGTTGGCGAACGTCGTCGTGCCGAGCGGCGGCGCACCGAAGGTGTAGACCGCCTGCGGCGCCGGTGAGTCCGACAGCGGATTGAGCGTCAGGTCGAGCATCGCCAGCGAAGCGAGCGAGCCGCCGGTGTCGTGGCCGCTGATGACGAGCGGAAGGTTCGTCTGCTTGATCGCCACGAGCTGCGCGCGCAGGTTGTCGCGCACCGAGTCGTAGAGCGCCGACGGCGGCGTGAGGATCTCGCCGTCGACCGAGAGCCACGACGGCCGCGCCACGCTGACCGTGCCCCACGCGTCGACCGTCTCCTGCCACGTCGCCGTACCGCGGAACGACGCGACGACGCGATCGGGGCTGACGAAGATCGAGCCCCAGTTGACGCCGTTCCCCGTGATGTCGGCGGCGAAGACGTACGGCGCGGGAAGCTGCAGCGGAAGGTCGGGATGCTGCGCGCGCTGATACGCCGCGAGGTCGAGCAGCGTGAGCGTGAACGCGAGTGTCGGACTGTAGGTCGCGGTCGCGGAGAGCGCATTGATCAACGGCGCCGATGACTTGCGCGCGGCGAGCACGCCGGCCGCGAATTCGCGCCGTTGCACGCGCATCGGTCGCTGCGAGTTCAGCGCGAGGCTGTCACCGCCGAGGATCAGCTCGTAGTAGCCGGGGCTCCGCTCGAGCCACGGACAATCGCCCGTCGCCGGCAGCTTCGCGGCCGCGCCGATCTGCTGGCCGGAGAAGAAATATCCGGCAGCGTTTCCGGGCGCGACGGGATACGGATCGACGACGATGCCGCTGGTGGTGGCGAGGTTGACGGCGAACGTCGCCGGCACGTTCGCGTTCACCCCGTTCGCGAAATCCTGATTGCCGAATGCGACGCTGGAGAAGGTGTACGCGGTGATCGAGGTCGTGGGCGAGGTGTTGCCGTTCCAGACGTGACCGGGAAGGAGGTCGACGCCCGCGAGCTGCGCCAGCGGCGCGCCCGGTCCGATACCGCAGACGACGAGCGGCATGGTGGTGCTGAAGTCGGGGACCGTCCGCTTCGCGAACAGGACCTCGTTCCACATGAGGCTCCGGACCGAGTTGTACAGGTTCGTGTAGCCGAGGTCGGAGAGCGGGAAGCCGGATGGTGCGGTGGCGAAGAGATTGTTCGGTGGAAAGGAGAGCTGATGCTGACTGGCGAGATACGTCTCGATGAAGTCGGACCAGCTGGCGCCGAGGGCGACGACCGCGATGGTCGTCGCCGGATTCGATGGCAGCGGCCCCATGGCCACGAAGCCCTGCGCGTGACTGGCGTTCGAGCTGCGGAACGTCTGGATCAGCTTCCACGGTGGATCGAGAAAAAGGTCGGAGAGATCGAGCTCCGCCGTCGCGGCCAGCGCGACGAATGCAGCCGCATCGGTGGCATTGAACGAGACCGTCATGAGACCTCTCCTTTTTCGTACGACCGCTACTTCTGGGTTGAGGGACCGAACGTGACGCTGCCGCCGTTCCCGCCGTTGCCGGCATTGCCGGTCCCGCCGGTTCCGCCCGCGGCGCCGGCCGGCGCGAACGAGTCGGGCTCGCGCGCGCTCGTCTTCTCGTTCAGTCCACCCGTGCCGCCGGTTCCGGCTGCGCCGCCGTTTCCGGCCTGTCCACCCACGCCGCCGATCGAGTTCGCGATGACGCTGGTGACCGGCGAGTTGGTGAGGATGCCGATGTTGCCGCCGTTGCCGGCGTTGCCGCCGTTGTTCCCCGATCCGCCGGTCCCGCCGTTTCCACCCATGCCGCCCAGCGCGGGAACGCAGCAGCCCGGGGTGGTGAGACAGGCGTAGTAGGGGTTCTGGCCGGCGGCACCGCCGTTGCCGCCGCTGCCGCCCGCCCCGCCGTTGCCGCCGGCGCCGCCGCTGCCTCCCTGATTGAGGATGTGCAGCGTGCCGGTGATCGTCGGGATGTTGATGATCAGCGAGCCGGAGTCGGCGCCCGGATAGCCCGGCGCGCCGTCGGCTCCTTGGGTTCCGGGGCTTCCGGGCAGACCGCCGTCGGAGCAGACGCACCGGAGATTCAAGCCCTTGCCCGACCCGCTGCCGCTGATTCCGGCCGGACCGTTCGCCCCGTTGGCACCGGGGGCGCCGGCACGGCCGGGCGCCCCGTTTGCCCCAGTGACCAGGATGTCGATTTGATCAGTCATGGTGTGCCTCGGTTCACGACACCTGCTGGAAGTTGACGGTGCCCGGATGGCCCGGACTGCCCGGATTGCCGGCGCTGCCGGAGCCGCCTGAACCGCCGGCCGCGCCGTTCGGATTGCCGGCGCCGAACGGTCCCGCGGCGCCGCCGCTGCCGCCCGCGCCGGCCGCTCCGCCGACCGATTTCGGCGCCTGGCCGAGCAGCGTCGTGCTCGGATCCTTGGTCTTGAACGCGACGTTCACGACCGCGCCGTTGCCGCCGTTCCCTCCGCTGCCGCCGTTGCCACCCGGTCCGCCGTTGCCGCCGTTGCCGCCGCCGCCCTGCGGGCATTTGCTGCTGGCTGTGCCGCCGGCGCCGCCGGTGCCGCCTTGCTGGCCGCCTCCGCCGCTGCCGCCGGCGCCACCATTGCCGCCGCTCACCTGCACGAGGAAGACGCCCGGTCCGATCGTGTCGAACGAGAAGTTCCCGCTGAGCGCATTGCCGCCGGCGCCGCCGCTGCCGCCGTTGCCGCCCGCGGTGCCGTTCGACCCGTTGCCGCCCTTGCCGGCCGCTGTCTGGCAAGCGTCGTTTTTGCTGTTGTTCTGCCCGGGGTTTCCGTTGGTTCCAGCCGCCGCCTGACCGCCGACGCTGGTGCCGTTCGGACCGGCCGAGCCATCCGCGGCCACGAGTTGAATTGCTGGAGTGGGATCACTCATGTGCTATCTCCTTAATGAATTGCGGATCAACTGATCTGCTGAAGGTTGACTGTCGATATCGTTCCGGGAGCGCCGGGCTGTCCGGCTTTCCCCGGAGGGCCGTTCTGGCCACCCTGTCCGGGCGGATTTCCGGCGCCGGCAGGGCCGGGAAGGCCGCCGTTGCCGGCAGCGCCGCCGAGGCCTCCGGGCGCCGGTCCGCTGTCGACCTGGATGTCGGTGCCGGGTGCCACGTGGTGGTAGGCGACATTCATGGTGGCGCCGAGACCGCCGTTGCCTCCGTTGCCGCCGTTACCACCCTGGCCCCCGTTGCCGCCGGAACCGCCGGCTCCCTGCGCGCAGCGGCTCGACGCCGCGCCGCCGGAACCACCGGCGCCGCCCTGCTGCCCCGTGCCACCGTTGCCGCCGTTACCGCCGGCGCCGCCGTGGACGACGATCAGGAAGACGCCGGGGCCGATGGTGTCGAACTGGAAGCTGCCGCTCATCGCGTTGCCGCCAGACCCGGCTTCGTAGCCGTTACCGCCCCCGGCGCCGTACGCGCCTGAGCCGCCGCGGCCGGCGGCGGTGGCGCACGCCTTTCCATCCGGCGTGTTCTGACCGGGCGAGCCGTTGATTCCGGCCGCGCCCTGGCCGCCGGAGCTCCAGCCGTTCGAGCCGGATTGTCCTGCAGCGCCGATCATCTGGATCGCGGGGATGGTCATCGGCGTCTTCTCAGGCCGGAACGACGACGATGTGCTGTGCGTCGATGCTCAGATCGACCCCCTCGGCCACGATCTGGCCGAGCGGCTTGTAGATCGTGATCGTGCCGGCCACGAGCTTGTAGGGATTGGGCGGCCCGGTGATCACGTACTTGTCGCGGATCTCGAGGTCGTCCGCCGCGAAGACCGACGCGTCGATCGGGAAGATTGCGGCATTGGCCAGATCGACGAGCTCTTTCGGGACCTTGGTCGAGTTGCCGAGGACGTAGGCCCGGACCGCGTCGTCGATGGCTGCGCGCTCCTCGGGCTTCAGCGCGGCGTGCAGCGCATCGGCGACACCCGCGTTGGCCAGCACGCGCTGCCGGTCGGGCGGCAACGGCTTCGGGTAGTTGATGTGCGAGTCTGGGAGCTTCTCCTTCGTGAAGCGTGTATCCGGAACGCCGCCCAGCTCCTTCATGTGCGCGACGTTATTCACCAGGATGGTGTGCGCCTTCACATGCGAGCGCGCCGGGTCGCGATGCAGGGTCATCGGCTTGTCGACGACCAGCTTTTTCGTGACCGAGGCGGGGTCGATGCCGACCAGCTGCAGCGCCGCGTGGTAGTTCTTCACCTGTTGACTCGTGAGGTCTGAGAACGACTTGGACATGCGTCTCCTCCAGTTCTTTGCCGGTCCGTGAGGACAGGCCTCCGCTAATGAGAATCGGTACCGCCGATTCGGGACTGACGTGTTTATTTATTGCTGAATTGCACTGACGAATTTAGTGACCGGAGGAAGGATTGTCAACGCAAGTATGGACGAATTGAAAGAAATAACGGTATAGGTAGGGAGGGTAAGTTGGGGTGGGGTCGCATCTGGAAACTCAACTTAACAGCCGGATCGACAATCCCGACATAATGCATTCAGCAGAGAAATCAATGGACGAGCTCCGCCTTCGCGCAACGCTCGCGCGGGACGTGCTGAACGCGCTGACCGCGAACATCGCCGTGCTCGACACGCGCGGTGTGATCGTCGCGGTCAACGATGCCTGGATTCGATTTGCGGGGGCCAACGGCGCGACCGACGAACGCAGTTTCGTCGGCGCCGACTACCTCGCGGTCTGCGAGAACGCGTTGCGTGCCGGCGACGACGCCTCGCTCGCGAAGGTCGTGCCGAGGTTGCGGGCGATCCTCGCCGGAGACGACGACGCTCTTTCGATCGAGTATCGATGTGACTCACCCACCGAACGGCGGTGGTTCAACCTGAGGGCGACTCCCCTGCGCGGCGAGGGGCTGGCAGGGGCGGTCATCGCTCACGAGGACATCACGGCGCGCAGACGGGCCGAGCAGACGCTGCGCGAGACGGAGCGGACGCTGCGATCGGTTCTGGAGGCGCTTCCCGTCGGCGTCTGGATCATGGACGCCAGCGGCATGATCGTGCACGGCAATCCGGCCGGCCTCGAGGTCTGGGCCGGCGCGCGATACGTCGGTCCGGAGCAGTTCGGCGAATACAAAGCATGGTGGCTGAGCAGCGGCGAGCCGATCGCGGCGGAGGAGTGGGCGGCGGCGCGGGCCATCCGCAACGGCGAAACGTCGCTCGGCGAAGAGATCGAGATCGAATGCTTCGACGGCACGCACAAGCTCCTGCTCAACTCCGCGATCCCGCTGTTCGATGACCAGCACGCCATCGAGGGCGCGATCATCGTCAATCAGGACATCACCGCCCGGAAGCGCGCCGAGCGCGAGCTGGCCGAAGCGCTCGGCCGCGAGCAGATCCTGGCGCGCGTCGACGCCGTGACAGGGACGATCAACCGCCGCCACTTTCTGGATCTGGCCGGCCAGGAGCTCGCGGTCGCCAGGCGTTACCACGACGCGCTGACGCTGATCCTTTTCGACATCGACGAGTTCAAGAACGTCAACGACACGCTCGGACACCATGCCGGCGACGATCTGCTGAAGCGGGTGACGGCGGCCGCGAGCAGACACGTACGCGACGCCGACGTCTTCGCCCGTTACGGGGGCGACGAGTTCGTGATCCTCCTGCCGCACACGCATGCCGGCGAGGCGTCGCTGGTTGGCGATCGGATCCGCGAGGATGTCTCCGCGGAACGCGTGACGATCAGCGTCGGCATCGCCGAACTGCTGCCGCGCGACGACACGCTCGACGCGCTGATCCACCGTGCCGACGTCGCGTTGTATGAATCGAAGCGCGCGGGCCGGAATCGAACCACGCTTTTTTCTCAGGGGGTCGCATCTGGAAACTCAACTTAACGGCCGTTAAGTTGAGTTTCCAGATGCGACCCCAAGGGTTACTTCTTCCGGTCGCCGCGGTCTCCGTAGCCGGGCTTCGACTCGTGCCTGGCCTGACGGCGGCGGTCCTGCGCCATCGAACGGCCGGCGTCCTCGACCTCGGAGAAGCGTCCGCTTGCATCGCGCCGCACGAAGCGGCGGTCGCCCTTGTGGGGCTCGATCAATTCGCGTTTTCCAGCCATACGGCAGGGCTCCTTTCGCACTGAAATTAGTGCAACCGGAGTGCCGCGATCGCCCCTTACTTCTCCGCCCCGCTCGGCAGCATCCACACTCCTGTCGTCTTATTCAGCTTGTGGCAGTGCACTGCATCGCTGCGAGCTTCTTTGCGTCGACCTTGCCGTTCCATTGTGCGAGGAGTGTGCTGATGCGCATCTGCTTCACGAGGCAGTCGACACAACCGCCGGGATAGACGTCCTTCGTCGCTGCCATCGCGGCGGGGACCAGGAGGGCGGCGAGAGCGAGGGCGAGGAGATGGCGGTTCATGCTTCGACTGTAGGCGTGCTGCGCGATGAATTGCGGTGATGCGGCACCGGTCCTGTTGTGACGTCGTCGCCGTCTGACGACCACGTTGCCGCCGCCCGCCGGAAGACCATCCAGCTGAAGGCCGCGCCTCCGATTCCGGTCGCCAGCAGCAGGATGTAGTTGCGCTGGAGGAAGCTCTCGCCGAGGTAGACGGCGCCGATCGCGAACGGCAGCTCGCCGAGCACCATCGCCGCCACGTATGTCCGGAAGCGGCAGCCCGCGAGGCCGAGGACATAGCCCGGGATCTCCGACGGCACGGCGAGCTGGAAGAGCAGGACGTGGCCGAACGACACCAGCCGGCCGGCGCGCCGCTCGTAATCGCGCAGGCGCCACGGATCGATGAACCAGCCGACGACTCGTCGTCCGAGGAGTCGCCCGATGGCGTACGCGGTGAGGCCGCCGAGAATCCAGCCGGACCAGAGCAGGAGCAGCGCCGGAAGAGGGCCGAACGCCTCCACGGCGATCGGCGTGATCACGGCGGTGGAGAGGAACACGACCATCGCCGAAAGAGCCGAGAGCAGCACGAACACGATCGCGCCGGCGACGGCGTGGCGCTGGATGATCGGGTCGGCGACGGCGATGACCGAGCGCGCGGCGCGATGGAACGGCTCGACCGCCGCGACGACGGCGATGACGACGACCAGCGCCAGCAGAATGGCGATCCGTCTGCGGTGCTGCCACATGAGGCGATGATCGCGATGAGGCATGAGGTGGCTCACGAAACCTCCTTCCGCAATCGCGCGCGGACGAAAAGCTTCTGCGTCTCGACGATGGCGATCGGCAGCAAGAGGCAGCCGGCGACGACGACCAGGTCGGCCGCGGAAAGACGCGTCAGATCGAGCAGGCGCGCGAGCGGCCGGAATTCGATCGCCAGAATCTGCAGCGCGATGACGGTCGCGGTGGCGGCCCAGATGTGGATGTTCTTGAACAGA
>Ga0157375_10000148_pt1 | contig 68603 bp, 65 predicted proteins | sample M35metaG_FD_115311 | JGI IMG/M metagenome (GOLD analysis project Ga0157375, IMG submission 115311) | Miscanthus rhizosphere microbial communities from Kellogg Biological Station, Michigan, USA - M3-5 metaG | ecosystem: Host-associated > Plants > Roots > Rhizosphere > Soil | place: USA: Michigan...
CTCCGGCCCGATCGTCACCAGCCGCACCTACACGACGACCGACGGCGGCGGAACGTACGGCCAGTCGATCGATCCGGTGACGTCATTCGCCAACGATTCCTACGTCCCCGGCCTTCGCTCCGATTCCTCCTTCCGCTCGAACGTCGGCTTCGTCAACGGCGGCGACACTTCGATGACTGTCACCGTCACCATTCTCGCCGACACCGGCGGTATCCTCGGCACTACCCAGGTCGGCCTCGCCCCCCGCTCGGAGGTGCAATACGCGGTAGGCGCGCTCTTCCCCGCCGCGAACACTCCTCGCCCCGGAACGCTGACGCTCCTCGCGCACACCGACGGCGCGCCGAACCTCTTCGCCTACGGCTCGATCGTCGACAACGCCTCGGGAGATCCGGTGTTTTTCGGGGGGCGGTGATCTCGGTCCATGTGATTAGTAGCCCGATGACCTCACACATGGCCATCAGCGTCGTCGGCGAGCAAACACCTACGCTCTCCGCATCACCACGATCGTCTTGTCATCCGTTGCTTTCGCGCCGCGTTCGAAGGCGATGATCGCGTCGAGCACCCGCGAGGGAATCTCGGTCAGCGGAACGCCGCGTTGGGTGAGGAACAGCTCGCGCAGACGATCGTTGCCGAATTCGACTTCGTCCGGATCGGCGGCTTCGTTGAGGCCGTCGGTGTAGAGGAAGAGTGTTGAGCCGGGCGGGAGCTCGACCGTCCCCTCGGTGTAGGACGACTCGGGGAGGAGGCCGATCGGACGGCCGGTCGAGCCGATCTCGGTCAGCGTGTTGTCGGTGATCACGTACGGCGGGTTGTGGCCGGCATTGACGTAGCGCAGCACGCCCGTCGACGGCGTGTAGCGGGCGAAGAAGAACGTGGCGTACTTGCGGCCGCTGGCACTGCGGAAGATCAGGGCATTGAGCCGGGCCACCAGCCGGGCCAGGTCTTCTTCAATCGGCGCGGCCACGCGCAGGGCGGCTTGCACGCTGGACATGATCAGCGCCGCGGAGACCCCTTTGCCGGAGACGTCGCCGATGGCCAGGCCGAGGTCGCCGTCGGGAAGCTCGAGAAAATCGAAGTAATCGCCGCCGACCTCGTAGCAGGGAAGGCTCAGCGCGCCCAGCTCCACGCCGCGCACGTCGACCGGCGCCGACGGCAGCAGGCGGCTTTGGATCTCGCGCCCGAGGGCCAGCTCCTGCTCCATGCGTTGCTTTTCGAGCAGCTCCATGTGCAGCGTGGCGTTCTCCATGGCGATGGCCATGTGGTCGGAGATGCCGCTGAGAAACTCCAGATCGCGCGGCCCGAACGAGCCATGGGTCTTGTTCAACAACTGCAGCACGCCGACCACGCGCTGGCCGCGGTTCTTGATCGGCACGCAGAGCATCGAACGCGTGCGGAAGCCCGTCTTCTGATCGAGCGAACGATCGAAGCGCGGATCTTCATACGCATCGTGAAGGATCAACGGCTCGCCGGTCGCGGCAACGGTTCCGGCCAACCCCTTTCCGATCGGAAGACGGATCTCGCCCGAAAGCTCGCCGGCGATCTTGGTCCAGATCTCCTGCTTCTGCTCATCGACGAAATAGAGCGTGCCGCGCTCGACGTGCAGCTCGTTGCGCGCCACGGTGAGAATCGAGGCGAACAACGTGTCGGGCTCGATCGATGAGTTGATCAGCTTCGACGCTTCGACGAGCGTGCGCAGACGTTCCATCTCATCGCGGTCGGCCAGAGTCGAGACGATCCGTCCGACCACGACCTTGTCGCGGTCGCTGAACTGCAGGCCGCTGTGAAACGCGGCGTTCAGCGGCTCGGTGCGCAGGAGCGTGCAATCGACTGACATCTCCTCGCCGTCCCAGTCGAACCGGAGCGTCTGCGGGCCGGCCGCCAGCGGTTCATCGTGCTCGATGCGCGTGCCGAGGATGCCGATGTCGACGATGCGAACAGAGCTCTCGGATACCCGGCCGGGGATCGGAGACGAAAGAATCAATCGCTCGGCGCGGCGGCGATCGTGATCGAGCATGGGGGGCGTCATTGTACAGTTACGATTCTTCGTCCCCGGCGGTTCTACACCGATTCACATCATGTTCGAAGCCTTCGCTGAACGCGACTATCGCCGCTTCTGGACGGCCCAGTTCGTCTCCAACATCGGCTCGTGGATGCAGGGGCTGGCGCAAGGGTGGCTGGTCTACAAGATCACCGACTCGCCGTTTCTGCTCGGCTTCGTCGCCTTCGCCAACTCCGCGCCGTCGCTGCTGTTCATGCTGCCGGCCGGCGTGCTGGCCGACCATTTCGACCGGTTGCGCACCTTCCGCGCCTCGCAGATCACGCAGGCGCTTTCGGCGCTCTTTATCGCCATCGCCATTTACACGGGGCACGTCACGGTCTGGCACATCGTGCTGGCCTCGGTGGTCAGCGGCGTGGCGGTGTCGTTCTCCGCGCCGGCGTACCAGGCGATGGTGGTCGACCTCCTCGACGATCGCGCCCGCCTTTCCAACGCCGTGGCCATGAACTCGCTCCAGTTCAACCTCTCGCGCGCCCTCGGCCCGCTGCTGGCCGGCCTGACGCTGCACGCGTGGGGAAGTTTCTGGTGCTTCTTTCTGAACGCGCTCTCCTTCGTGCCGCAGATTTTCGTCCTCGGACGACTGCAGAAACGGCAGGTGCTCGCCGAACGGGTTGGTGCGATGTCGACGCGCCTCGCGGAAGGATTTCGCTACGTGCGCGGCGACCGGGTGATGCTGTTGCTGCTGACGCTCGTCTCGATCATCAGCCTGCTCGGCTATCCGTACGTGACGCTGATGCCGATGGCGGCGCGCATCCTCTACGTTCACGACGATGCCCGCGGCCTCGGCATCCTGATGGGCGCGATCGGGATCGGCGCGCTCGCCGGCGCGCTGGCGCTTTCTGTGCGGACACCGGTGAGGATCATGCGGATGATCATCGTTTCCCTTGCCGCTTTCGGCCTGGCCCTCGGCGCGATCGGCTTCACGCACGCGCGTCTCATCGTCGTCCCGCTCCTGGCCATCTGCGGCTGCGCCATGGTCGTCTGCGCCGCGCTCTGCAACACCGCCATCCAGAACCGCGTGCCCGACGCCGTGCGCGGACGAGTCCTCAGCATGTACACCTTCGGCTTTTTCGGCTTCCTCCCGTTCGGCAACCTGATCGCGGGCTCGATCGCCGAGCACCGCGGATTACCGATGACGATGATGGTGCTGGGTGGAGGTTTGCTGGCCGCGGCGGGAGCGGCGATGGCGATCAGGAATGGGTGAGGTTTCTGAGCACAGACAGGAGTGTCTGTGCCACATCGGATCCCGGTTTTTGTGGCACAGACACTCTTGTCTGTGCTCAGCGGTCCGCGCGCAGCAGCCCCGCTTCGCAAGCTCCTTCGATCACGTGCTGGCCTGCCTCGTTCTCGATCCACGCATCGATTTCCAGCCGGTGCTTCGCTCGGTCGATGGAGCGGACGACGAAGTGGGCGGTTACGGTTTCGTTGAGATAGACCGGCAGCAGAAATCGGATCGTTTGCGAGCGATAGATCGCGCCGGTGCCCGGCAGCAGCATGCCGACCATCGTCGAGAAGATCGACGCCGTCAGCATTCCGTGGAGGATGCGGCGGCCGAATGGGGTGCTCGCGGCGAAGGCATCATCGACGTGGAGCGGGTTGGTGTCGCTGGTGATCTCGATGAAGCGTCGCAGGTCGGCTTCGGTGAAGGTCTTGGTGAAGCTGGCGTGCTGGCCAACTTCGAAGTCTTCGATCCGTTTCACCGCTTGCCCTCGGCGAGCATCGATTCGATGACCGACTCCATCTCGTTGCGCAGCGCGATGTGTAACGTGAACGGCAACTCACCGCCGGGCGATGTAAGGACCGCGCGCCAGGTTCCGTCGATCGACGGCGGCGTCGCGGGCTGACAGGCCGCGAGGGCGAACAGCAGAGCGGCGAGGGCGGCGTTTCTGAGCATGGCGGCCGTCAGCATAGATGCTCGGTTCGAAACGTGGTAGAAGCGCGGCGGTCATGACAGCGCAGCTCATCGACGGAAAAGCGGTGGCGAAGACGATCGAAGCGGAGGTCGTCGAAGCGATTGCTCGGCTCGGATTTTCGCCCGGACTCGTGGCCGTCCGCGTCGGGAACGATCCTGCTTCCGAGGTTTATGTTCGGAGCAAGGCGAAAAAGGCGCGCGAGCTCGGATTGCGCGGCGATGAGCTGATCCTTCCCGAGTCCACCAGCGAAGCGGAGCTCCTCGGGCACATCGACCGGCTGAATGGTGACGAGGCGATCGACGGCATCCTGGTCCAGCTTCCATTGCCGTCCCAGATCGACGCGAAGAAGGTGATCGACGCCATCGATCCTGCCAAGGACGTCGACGGCTTTCATCCCATCAACGTCGGCAAGCTTCACCTCGGGCGCCCGACGCTCGCGCCGTGTACGCCGGCCGGGGTTGTGCGGTTGATCGAATCGACCGGTGTGCCGATCGCCGGCAGCAATGCCGTCGTCATCGGCCGCAGCGACATCGTCGGCAAGCCGATGGCGGCGCTGCTGCTCCAGCGCAATGCCACCGTGACCATCGCGCACTCTCGCACGAGGGATCTGGCCGCGGTCGTGCGCGGTGCGGACATCGTCGTCGCCGCGGTGGGGAAGCCTTTGCTGGTCACGCGGGAGATGGTGAAACCGGGCGCGGTGGTCATTGACGTCGGCATGAACCGCCTCGATGCAGCCAACGCTGATGCAGTCGCACATGACGACGAGAAATCGCGGCTTCTGGCGAAGAACGGAACGGTGCTGGTCGGCGACGTCGACTTCTCGCGCGTTCGCGAGGTGGCGGGATGGATCACGCCGGTGCCGGGCGGCGTCGGGCCGATGACCATCGCCATGCTGATGCGCAACACCGTCACCGCGGCGGAGTGGCGGCGGCGATGATCCTCCGCACCGGTCTGACCGGCGGGATCGCCAGCGGCAAGTCGACGATCGCCCGTTTGTTTGCCTCGCTCGGATGCGTGACCATCGATGCCGATCAGATCGTGGCGCGTCTCTACCAGCCGGGCCAGGCTGGCCACGAGGCGTTGGTGCGCACCTACGGCAGCGGCATCCTGCTGGAAGACGGCACGGTCGATCGGCGCAAGCTGGCCGGAATCGCCTTCGCCAGCGAGGAGGCGGCGAAAGCGCTCAATGCGCTCATCCATCCTCTGGTCGGACAGGAAGAGATCGATTTGATGGCCGCCGAGGAAGAGAAGCCGGGCGATCGGATCGTCATCGTCGAAGCGACGCTGTTGATCGAAGCGGGCGGCGAAGAACGATTCGATCGGATCGTGGTGGTCGATGTTGACCCGGAGACGCAGCTCGCCCGCGCCATCGCGCGCGGCATGACGCGGGAGGAAGCGGCGCGGCGTATTGCCCACCAGATGCCGCGCGAAGAACGTCTGCAGCACGCCGACTACGTGATCGACAACAGCGGCAATCCGCAGGCGGCAGAAGCGGAGACCCGGCGAGTCTACGAAGCATTGCTGCGGGATCTGGCCGAGCGCCGGTAACAAAAACGCCCCGCCGAGGCGGGGCGTTCGAAACGGGATTGCGTTGCGATCAGTGCTTCTTGGTGCTGGTGGTCTCGGTCTTCGACGTGCTGGTCGTCGACGTCGTGCCCGTGGCGGCCGGAGGCGCGCCCGTCGACGAGGTCGAGGTCGTGCTGGTCATCGTGCCGGCCGTCGCGCTGGTGTCGGTCGACATCGTGCCGGTGGTGCCGGTCATGGTGGTGTCGGTGGTCGCCATCGTCGAGCTGGTGGTGCTGCTGGCAGTGGACGACGAGTCGGTGGCGACGACGGCGCCGGTGTCGGTGACGTTGTTGTTGTTCGTCTCGCTCTTGCAGGCGTAGCCGAAGAAGGCCAGGGCAACGATCGTCAGGAGAATCAGTGTTTTCTTCATTTTTTTCCTCTCAGAGTTGTGGTTGATTTTGTTGCGGCGACATAGGGTTTCGATGTCGTTCTGGGAGTGCCCGCCTCACCTCCTTCGCATGCGTCGAATCATCGTAATCAGGAGCGAGGCATTCACCTCGCCAACATCGGATCATCGGTCAGACGAGAGGAATCAGGAACCGGGGCGCCAGGGGGAACGGGTTACAACAAAAGACGCCCCGCGCCGTTGCGTGGGGCGTCTCGAATGTTGCGTACGTCGTTGTTAGTGCTTCTTGGAGGTGCCGGTGGTGGCCGTGGTGCCGCTGGTGGTCGTCGACGTCGTGCCGGTCGTCGACGTAGACATCGTCGAGGTCGTGGCCGAAGTGTCGCTCATCGTGCCAGCCGGCATCGTCGAGGTCGACGTGGTGCTGGAGGTGTCGGTCGCCATCGTGCCCATCGTGGAGGCGGTGTCGGTCGCCATCGTCGAAGCGGTGTCCGTCGCAGCCGCGGCCGTGTCGGTGTTGTTGTTGTTCGTCTCGCTCTTGCAGGCGAAACCGAAAACGCTCAGGGCCAGGACCGTCAGGAGAACCAGAAGTTTCTTGCTCATGTTGTTTTTTTCCTCTCGTTATTTGTTGTCGTTGTTGTTTGTCCGGGGATTGGATTCTGAAAAGAGTGCCTGCTCACCCCCCTTGGCAATCGTTTTTGAAGTTTCCGCGAAGCGGGCTGCTTCGCAACCTTAGTCTGAAAAGCGAGTTCTACCTGATTCGCAACGTCGATGCCAGCTGCGCGGCCAAACCACGCAATTATGACAACGAGAGTCGTCGGGAACCTCAGGGATGAGCGGGCGGGCGCTCGGGGCGAGCGGCTATAGTCTAGGACCCACATCGCTATGTCAAGTGCCCCCGAATCCCTGCTCGCTCCTCGACGGCCCCCTGTGGCCGGCGTGGTCTCGTCGTTCGATGCCACGCCGATTGCCTACGATCTCTACGATCACACGTCGCGTTCGCTGATCCTGGTCGTTCCCGGTTTCTGGCGCGACCGGCGGCATCCATCGATGCTCACCCTGGCTTCACATCTCCACGACCTCGGCTATCGCGCCGCGATCGTCGATCCGCGCGGCCACGGTGAGAGCGGCGGAACCTACGGCTTCAACCTCTACGAGCACTACGACACGGCCGCGGTCGCCGAGGAGCTGCTGCACCGGCTGCCGATCGAATCGATCACCATCGTCGCCCTCTCGTACGGCGCTTCCGTGGCCATCTCCACGGTCGCGCATCACAAATTGCCGATCGCGTCGCTGCTGCTGATCTCGGCGGTGGCCGACTTTTCGAAGATCACGCCGCGGATCAATCCCTTCACGCTGCACCGGCACATCGCCTTCTCGCAGGCGCTCAAGACGCCGCGTTTCGACTGGCAGTTCATGCGCAGCCCGAAGCTGCAGGCGGTCGATGACGTCCGCGACGTGCACGTTCCGATCTGCCTGATTCACGTCAAGAACGACTGGCTGATCGGCCACGACCACTCCATGGCGCTCTACGAAGCAGCGAACGAGCCGAAGGAGTTGCACGTGATCGACATCCCCGGCAACTACCACGCCGATCGGATCTTCTCCGTGGCCGCGAACGAAGTCGATCCGGTGTTCGTGGAGTTTCTGCGGCGGTATACGCCGGTGTGAGGCGCTTCGCGCGTTGTCGGTGCTCGGTTGGTGGTGCTCAACGCCTCGGGTTCGGTCTTTGAACACCGACAACCGACAACGCCCTTACCGATTCCGACTCACCACCAGCAGCGTCACATCGTCCGCCAGCGGCGCGTCGCCCATGTGGGTGAAGACGGCGGATTCGATGGCGCTGGTCAGATCGTCGGCGTCGGCTCCGTGCATCGGGGCCAGGCTCTTGGCGAGATTTTCGAGCCCGCCGAGGTCCTGGCCGCCGTCGTTCTCAGCCTCGGTGACGCCATCGGTGAAGAGCACCAGCGCATCGCCAGGGGCAAGTTGCAGCTTCTGCTCGCGGAACTCGGCGCGGGTCACCACGCCGAGCACGAGGTCGGTCTCGCCGAGCTCCTCGACGCCGTCTTTGCGGACCCACAGCGGCGGCGTGTGGCCGGCGTTGGCATACTCGATCATGCCGGTGGCGAGCTCGAGACGGCCGAGAAAGAGCGTGACGAACTTCGACTGCGGCAGCGTGTCCTTCAGCGCATCGTTGAGCTGCGAGATCAGCGTCGCCGGCGACGGATCGTTCCTGCTGAAGATGCGGAACGACGCCTGCAGCCCGGCCATCATCAATCCGGCGGTGATCCCTTTCCCGCTGACGTCGGCGATGACGAAGTAGATCCGGCCGTCGGGTCGCTTCACGAAGTCGTAGTAGTCTCCGCTGACCGTACGGCACGGCCGGTTCGCGCCGGAGAAGGTGTAGCCGGGCACGTCGGTCGGCGCCGGCGGGAGCAGGCCGCGTTGGATCATCGACGCGGTCTTCAGCTCCTCGTCCATGATCCGTTTCTGGATCGCTTCCTCGCGCAGGCGCGTCGTCTCCAGCTTGATGGCGGCGAACCTCGCGATTTGCGCCACCAGCCTCACGTCATCCTCGGAGATCTTGCGCTGGTTGAAGAGATAGTCGACGTACAGCACGCCGACGACCGATTGCCCGATCATCAGCGGCGCGCAGAGGATCGACCGGATGCCCTGCATGATGATCGACTGTGCGCGGCTCAGCTTCTCGTCGACGCTGACGTCCATGAAGGCCAGTGCCTTTTTTTCCTCGACCACTTCGCTGAGCACGGTATGGCTGATGCGCAGTTCCGAGGCGTCGGTCCGATCCTGGCGGCGAACCTCGACGTTGACGAAGGACTTGCCGTCCGGTCCGAGAAGTCCGAGGGCCGCGCGCGATGCCTGCGTGTGTTCCAGAACCCTGTCGACGATGAACCCGAACAGCTCCTCGGTTGGCCGGTCTTCGATCAACTCCCGCGCCAGCATGTTGAGCGTCTTCAGCTTTTCGAGATCGCCGCCCGTGTCCGATCGCGCGCCGGGCTGTTCGATCTCGTTGACCGGGATGGAGATGGTCATGCTCGGCGAGGTGTCGGCGACGGCCAGCATCCGGTCGGTGTTGTGCTCGGCCGTCTCGAAGACGATTTCGGTGTCGCCGAGGCGGATGCGGTCGCCGGTGCGCAGCTTGTGATCGCGCTCTACGCGCGAGCCGTTCAGGTACGTTCCGTTGGCGCTGCCGCAATCCTTGAGAATCCACGAGCCGTGGTCGGCCACGATCTCGGCGTGCTTGCGCGAGAGGTAGCGATCCTTGACCGGAATGGAGCAGTCGGACGCGCGCCCGATCGAAACGGCGGTGCCTTGCAACTGCTGCCGGAAGGGCGAGAACAGAGGCGAGTAGACCGTGACCTCAGCGCGAGGGGCGATGGGATCCATAAGTAGACACTGTGACGGCCGGGGAGCGGGCATTGTAACTGAGGTTGCGGCCTCGCAAGCGCATGGTACGTTTCCGCCGTGACCGACGCGGCGATCAAGGAGACGTACTTCCAGGAAATCGAGGCGCACTTCGCCCTTCGCCGCGGCACGCCGTTCATCCTCAACGCCAAGGATTGGGCGCTGATGAAGAAATGGTACGAGGACGGCGTACCGCTTCCGATCGTGATCGAAGCGATCGATACGGTGTTCGAAAAAAACGAGACCAGCGGGCGAAAGAAGGTCATCTCCAGCCTCAGCTACTGCCGCCATTCGATCAAGGAGTTGTGGAACGAGCGGCAGAATCTCTACGTCGGCGCCGGCGATGTGGCGCCCGAGGCTGGACCGGAAGCACTCCTCGAAGCGTTGGCGGTGCAGCTCGAAACGTCGGAAGTCGCCGCACCATTTGCCGCCCGTGTTCGTGTGCTGGCGTCGGAGAAGAGCGTTCCGAAGATCGAGGAGCGATTGATCGATCTCGAACGGGAGCTGGTCGATGCCTTCATCGCCGCTGATCCGGCAGCGATCACCGCCATTCGCGCCGACATCGCGCTCGCGCTCGGAGACACGTCGAAGCTCGACGCCAAGACGCGCGCGCGTACGGAGGAAGCGAACCTGCGGCGATTGGTGAGGGAGAAGTTCGGGCTGCCGCGGTTGACGCTGTTTTAAAAAACCACCTGTTATTCCGAGCTGGTTAACGACATTCTGCCGGTGAAGTGGCAATGACACGGTTCTAACATCGAGAGTCCTTCTCCCCCGCGTTTTTCAGCGGGGGAGAAGGTGCCGACAGGCGGATGAGGGGGCGGAGCTTGCGCAGACTGCGCAATCGGGCACCACCCCTCACCCGCACTCCGCTTCGCTGCGTGTCTCCCTCTCCCCGCTCGACGCGGGGAGAGGGACTCTCGATAGGTTTGCTTCGGGCGTGTCATTAGAAGCCCGCCGGGGCGGCCGCCGGTTCGGAAGACAGGAGGACGCGCGGAATCACTCACCGCGAAATCGCGCGATCCACCTGTTCCATCACCCCCGCCGCCACCCGCCCGCTGACGGGGGAGTCGGGACCGGCGCCGAGGACGGGGTCGACGATGGCGCAGGCGGCGAGCACTTTCTGCGGATCGTTTCCGGCGCCGCGCGAGCACGCCGCGCCGCGCATGGTGAGCAGACGCGCGGCGATGCGGGTCAGCGAGGCGGCATTCACCGGCGAGTACGGCCCGACGCGGCGCGTGACCGGGTCGACCTGGTAGATGCCGAGGGCCATGGCGCGCACGATCTCGTCGCGGCCGGGCGTCTCGCCGATGTCGGTGGCGATCGGCGGCGCGGCCATGTTTGAGGCGAAGCGTACCGAGGCCACTTTCCAGTACATCAGCACGGCCAGGTCGCCGCGCGTGATGGCCTCGCTCTCGATGGCGCGGCGGAACTGCGCCGGCATGTTGGCGTCCGCGTATTGGCGCTTGATCTCGTCGAGGCGCGCGGCAAAGCGGCGGTCGCGTTTCGACAGACGTTCGTAACGCGCGATCGCGGCCTCGTACCGGCCGCGGCTGATGTCGATCTCCGCCAGCGCTTCCTGGACTTCGGCGCGGTCGACGTCGCCGGAGTTGAGGACCGGCTCGAGCTCGGTGCGTGCTTCGTCGAACTTGTGCTGCCCAACGAGCTTCTGAACGAGGAGGATGCGCGCTGCACTTGCTGAGGGATTGATCGATAGCGCGTCGCGTAACAGGCGCACGGCTTCGTCATCCGGCGCCGCGGTGGCGGCGTGGAAGAGCTGGTCGAAGAGTGATGCGCGCAGTTCGGCGATCCGTTCATTGGCGAAATCCGGCGCGTTCGGACGCGTGGCAATTTCGCGATACCGATCGTAAGCCTCGCGCGGCCGCTTCTCCGCGATCGCGATTTCCGCCGCGTAGACCTCGGCGGCGGTGTAGTGCGGCCGCTTGGCCAGTGCGCGTTCCACGATCGGCCGCGCGGCATCCGTCTTTCCCTGCCGCAACGCGATCGCGGCTTCGGCGAGTTGGGCGGGTGCATAGGCTGGCTCTTTCGCGCGGATGTCATCGAGCCGCTTGCGCGCGGTCGTGTAATCGCCGCCGAGGATGGCGCGCCAGGCGTCGGCAAAACGCTTGGCAGTCGCCGGCGTCGGTTGGGTCTCGTACCCGATGCGCGGGTCGATGATGTATCGCTCGTCGCCTTGCGGTGCGGGCGCCACGATCGGCGCCGGAGCCGGCGCGCAATGCGCCAGCGCCATGACCAGCGCCGCAATCAATAAGAAGCTCGATCTCTTTGTCACTTCGTTTCCTTTAGAAGGCTCATCGCGGCCGCGAACGTCTCGTCGCATGACGCGGCTTCGATCCATTGCACGTTGCGCTCCGACCGCAGCCAGGTCATCTGCCGCTTGGCATATGCGCGCGTCCGGCGCTTCGTTTCGGCGATGGCAGTATCGACATTCGTCTCCCCTGTCGCCACCCTCACCGCCTCGGCATATCCGATTGCGCCGAACGGCCGCGCGCTGCGCGGATACGTGGCCAGCAAGCTCCGGGTTTCGTCGACGAGACCTTCCGCGTACATGGCATCGACACGGCGATCGAGACGCTCGACCAGAAGCCTCCGTTCCAGCATCAATCCAATTTTGATCGCCGCCATCTCTTGCGTCGTCCCGGTCGCCGGCCGCTCCCACTCCGAAATCGGCCTGCCGGTCAGCAGCCAGACTTCAAGTGCGCGCTCGACGCGATGCCGGTCGGCGGGCGCGATTCTTCTACCACTTTGCGGATCGATTTTCGATAGCCAGCGGTGCAGCCAGACATTGCCGCGTGGCTGATCGGCGATGCGACGGATGCGCGCGCGCAGGCCGGCATCACGGCCGGGCATCTCCGGCAATCCATGAAGCAGCGCGCGAAGGTAGAAAAACGTGCCGCCGGCGAGGATCGGCCGCTTGCCGCGAGCCGCGATCTCCTCGCAGACCGGCCGCGCCAGCTGTTCGTAGTCAGCAGCGTTGAAATCGACGTTTGCATCGATGATGTCGAAGAGGTGATGCGGCATCCGCGCGCGCGCATCGACCGTCGGCTTCGCGCTTCCGATGTCGAATCCTCGATAGATCTGCACCGAGTCGTAGTTCACGATCTCGCCGCCGACCTCCTCGGCGATGCGCAACGCGAGTTCGGATTTGCCAGTACCCGTCGGTCCGGCGATGACGATCGGAAGCACGCGCTGCAGTGTACTCACGTCAATCAACCTGCTTTGTCACCCAGAGGCCGCCTCTGGATGGCATCGTGAGTGGGAATCGATTCTTTTCACAAGCTCTGCGTCGCGTCTTCCGCAACCGCCGAGCTGAGCTCCGGCCGGCGTTCCGCCAGCTCCCGCTTCTCATCGCCGCTGAGAATGTTCTCGATGTCGATGAGCAGGTAGACCTCGCCGTCGTGCGGAACCACCGCGATGAGCAGGTCGCCGCGGATTCCGCGCACGAGCGGCGGCGCGGGCAAAAGGGCGTCGCTGCCGACGTTGACGATCCGTCGCACGCTATCGACTTTGAGACCGATGATTCCGGCGCTGCTGTGCGCGATGAGGACCAGCGGTTCGGCGGCAGCTTCCTGCATGTTGGGATACAGCCGCACGCGGAGGTCGATGATCGGGATCACTTCGTTGCGCAGAACGATGATCCCTTCGATGAACGCCGGGGCCGTCGGCAGCGTGGTCGATCCGGTGTACGGGATGATTTGCCGCACGGCCATGATGTCGAGCACGAAGGTCTCTGGACCGACGGAGAAGGTGATCAGCCGCAGCTCGGCGGCAACGTCAGGCATGGCGCTCATTGTATGACCGACAGCAGCGTGTCCCGCTCCGGACCGGCGATCTGTTTTCCGAGGCGATGAAGATCGACGTGCGTCGGAATGCCGATACCGCGCAGTGTGCCGATGGTGTAGAGCGTGACGTGGTACGGCGGCCGGGCGATGGCCTTGAGCATCTCGCGTTCGAGCCGTTCGAAGAACTCCTCGGCGCCGTCGACGTCGCACATCCGAATGATCGTTTGTGTCTCCTTCTCGCGAATCTGCCAGAGCTCGTCGCGAAGAGTCACGGCGAAGCTGATCCGATGCGCTGCTCGTTTGATCATCTCGTCCGCGCCGGCAACGTCGCTCATCGTGGTCGTGCCGGCGAGCGTTACGTGAAACTCGCGCTTGGCCCGCCAGTCTGCTCCGCCGAAGCGGATCACGTCCGGAATCGGCGGATGTTCGAAGTGGACGATTGCGCCGGGGCCGCGCCGCGTGAAGCGGCCTCGAATCGCCGTCATCCGCGCACGCGGAAGCGGCGGATTTCTTCATCGAGACCGCGAATGGCGTCGGAGAGCAGCGTCAGCGACTCGCCCATGTCCACGGCGTAGTTGCGATTCCCCTCGGCGATGGCGCGGACCTGCTCCATCGTGCGGACGATCTTCTCGCTCTCGGCGGCTTGGCTCGTGGCCACCTGGAAAATCTCGTGGATCATGTCGATCATCCGCTCGGCCGCGGAGGAGATCATCGTCGATCCGGAGCGCTGTTCGACCATCGCCTGGCGCACGTACTTCGTCACCTCGCGCATCGACTCGACCGCTTTCATGATGTGCTCGGAGCCCTGCGCCTGCTGCGTGGTGGCGCCGTTGATCTGGCTGACCAGTTCCTGAAGCCGGCCGATCGACTGCGTGACGTTCTCGGATCCCGACGCCTGCTCGCGCGTGGCGGCGGCGATCTCTTTTCCCATCTCCGATGCTTTGGTCGATGACTCGAGGATGTTGTTGAGCGCTTTGCCCGCTTCGTGCGAAAGCGATACGCCGTCTTCGACGAGCTTCGTGCCGGCGGACATGGAACGCAGTGCATTGCTCACTTCGTCCTGCACCGAGCGAATCAGATTGGCGATCTCGCGCGTCGACGAGGCCGTGCGCTCGGAAAGATCGCGGATCTCCGCCGCGACGACGGAAAACCCTTTGCCGTGCTCGCCCGCCGCGGCAGCGAGGATGGCGGCGTTGAGCGCCAGCAGGTTGGTCTGTTCGGCGATGTCTTCGATGACGTTGAGGATCTTGCCGATGGCGGCGGATCGGTCGCCGAGCCGCGCGATGACCGCGTTCGATTCGGCGACAGAATGGCGAATCTGCTCCATGCCGTCGATCGTTTCGCGCACCGCTTTCATCCCCGACTCCGCGGCATCGGCCACGGCAAGAGCAAGGTCGTACGACCGCGCCGCGTTGGACTCGACCTGCGCGATCGAAGCGCTCATCTCCACCATCGAGGAGGAGGTGTCGGTCACGAAGTTGGAGAGGAAGTCGACGTTCTGATCGACTTCATTGATCGAGGTGACCATCTCTCCGGTGGCCGAGGCGGTGTCTTCGACGGAGTTGTAAAGCGTGTCGGTGTGGCGGCTGACTTCCTCGATCGAGGCCACCATCTGCAGCATGGACGACGACGTTTCTTCCGACGACGCGGAGAGCGCTTCGACGTTGTCGGTGATCTTGCGGTAGCCGGTGTTGAGCTGATCGATGGAGTGATAGGTGCCGTCGATCATGGCCCGCTGTTCGTCGACGGCCTCGGCGACGGTGCGCGAACGGGAGCCGACGTTTTCGACGACGGACTTGAGCTGGGCCTGCGAGCGAACGAGCTTGGAGACGGTTTTTTCCAGATTGGCGGCCATCGTGTTGAAGGCGGCGGCGAGATCGCCGATCTCGTCGCTGGAGTCGATCTCCGCGCGCTGAGTCATGTCGCCATCGGCGAGGCGGCTGGCGTTTTCCGCAAGCTCGAGGATCGGCCGGATGATGAAGCGCGAGCCGATCCAGGCAAGCCCGATGGCGACAGCGAGCGCAAAAAGCGCCACGCCGAGGTTCGACCAGCGAAGTTGCCGGAGGACGGTGATGGCGTCGCGCTCGTTGGCGACCAACCGGAAATAGCCCGCTCCGCCGGCGAACGGAGCGACGAAAAGGTGGAGCGAGTCGCCATTCGCCGCACGAAGGCCGGTGCGGCCGGCGGTCAGCGTCAGGCCCGCCGGCGGCGTGCCCTGCGACGCGGCGAGAATGCGGCCATCGGCGGAGACGAAATCGGCGTAGTCGATCCACGGCCGCGATTTGACGTCTTCGGCGACGGCGCGCAGCTCATCGACACGTCCGTTCTTGACGGCGTTGTCGGACGCTATGGACACAGTTCTGGCCAGACCTTCTGCGCGGGTGAGCAATTCATCCTGAACCGTGCTGCGAACGCGCCATTGCTCGAGCCCGACGATCAGCAGAGCGACGACGATGGTCTGGAGAACGAACGCAAGAACGAATTTCGGGCGGAGGCCGATGCGACGGCGGGAGAGATCAGAAGGTAGACCGGAAGGCATGTAAGTGGCCGGAAGTGTAGCGTATGGCGCTGCGCTATCATCCGCGGATGCCCCTCATTCGCTGCGCAAAATGCGGGCAGGCGTACGACGTGCCGGGAGTGATCGCCGTTCGCCTCCCGAATTCCGTCGCCACCTGCGATTGCGGCGAGTGGTTGTCCGGGAGCAAGGCCGCGCTTCTTGCGCGGCTCCTCAACCCCGAGGACATCAAAGAGATCGACATGAAGCCGTACAAAGTGGCGCGGAGCGAGGAGCCTGCGCCGCCATCATCGGTCGATCTTCATGAGGCGGTGACGCAGGGGCGGCCGCGATCGATTCGCGTGATTGCCCGCGGCGCGCAGGAATCGGTGAACACGGTGTTTTCGATCGGGCTGCATCCGCTGTGGATCGGCCGGACGGGTTGCCACGTGGAGTTGGCGGATTCAGATTTGTCGATCCGGCACTGTTCGATCTCCCTGCGCGGAAACAACCTGATCGTGCGCGATGCCGATTCGCACATGGGCACATTTCTCGACGGCCAGCAGATCAGCGAGGCGGTGATCAGCGACGGCACGCATCTGCTGCGTGCCGGCTCCGCGCTGGTCAGCATCGAGCCGACGGAGGAAGCCGGCGTTCCGGTGGAGCCGATCCGCGCCGCTGCCCCGCTGGCAATCGAGGAAGCGGAGTTGGAACACAAGATTTCGCAGCGCATCGCAGCACTGGATGCCGCAACGCGCCCCGTTCTGATTTGCATCGGCGGTCCGCTGAACGGGCAGGAGTTCGAAATCCCGGCGAGCGGTCTCGTGGTGGGTCGCGAAGGACACGTGCGCGTGCCGGACGAGTTTCTCTCCCGCCGCCATTTCGAAGTCGGTCCCGATGCCGACGGCACCGTCCGCGTGCGTGATCTGGGAAGCCGGAATGGGACGTACCTCAACACCCTGCCGGCGCAAAATACGAAGGTTCACAGCGGCGACGAGATCCGCGCCGGCGTGAACCGCTTTCGCATCGAGCACCGTTAGTTCCACCCCTCCGCCGTCACCAAAATCGCCGCTTGACGGAGTGTTGCCGTCTTCAGATACTCCGCGCATCCAACCAGTGGGGTGTGAGGATGAGCAGGTTCGCCGGGGACGTGGCGGGCCGCATTGCGCGGTCGCTCTCCGTCTTGTTCGAAAAGAAACTCACCATCGTCGATCCGGCGTCAGCTGACTCCGCGCGCGCCGTGGTCTTGACGCCGGACATTGCCCTGCAGCTGGACGATGCCATCGGAGCCGTTCCGCGCCATCTGATCAACGAGATCGCATCGCTGGTCCGCTTCGCTTCCGATCGCGACAGGCGCGTTCACGAGCTCAATGAGCGGCTCGCCAGCCTGGAAAACGCGAACCTCGATCTGCTGGTGAAGAACAGCGCGCTTTCGGAGATCTCGGCGCGCGACTCGCTGACAGGCCTTTACAACCGCTGGTACGTGATGGAGAAGATCGATAGCGAGATGAACCGCTCGCTGCGTCACGGCTGCCCGGTCTCGGTGATCATGATGGACATCGATCACTTCAAACGAGTCAACGATTCGTTCGGCCACAGCGCGGGCGATCGCGTGCTCCGCTCGGTGGGACAGGTTCTTCGCGACAGCTGCCGCGTGTACGACGTGCCCGGCCGCTACGGCGGCGAGGAGTTCTGCATCGTTCTTCCGGAGACGAAGGTCGGCAACACGACCGTGGTCGCCGAACGGATTCGCGAGCGGCTCGAAGCGAGCCGCTTCGACGTCGGCGACGATTCGGTGGTGGTGACCGCATCGATCGGCATCGCCGGAATCGAGTCGGTCGGGCCCGAGGGCGGACTGAGCCCGGCCATGCTCATCGACCGCGCCGACCAGGCTCTCTACTCCGCCAAGCACCACGGCCGCAATCGCGTCGAGATGTGGACCGTGGCCATGCACGGCGCCGAGCTCGCCCATTAGAGGCGGGCACGGGTCGCAGCGGTGGTGCCCAAGGCTCGGGCCACGATTTGGCCGCTGTGCGTGGCGTTGGTTTACGTAGGTCGGACTCTCAGTCCGACCGGCTAACCAGGGTCTGAAACTTCAGTGACGTGGGGTATTCACAAGAGGTCGGACTGGAGAGTCCGACCTACGTTTGTCGCCGATTTTTGTTCGGGCCTTTTTCGCCATCCTGCCGGCATGGGCTCAGTTTCGTGAGGCGAGCATCTGCCAATCGGGATCGTCGTTCATGTAGCGCGCTCGTTTCTGCTTTGGCTCGTGAACATCGGAGAGGGTCTCGATCATGAGCTGGAACTTGGCCAGAAGGTTTCGCTGCGAATGTTTGGGGAGCGAGTGAAGCTCGTCGAGCAGACGGGCGGTGGCGAACTCCTCCTGGTCGAGCTCCCACGGAGCGATCTGTTTCTCGACGCCGCCGCCGAAGAAATCGGCTTCGGTCATGTCGTAAACGGCCAGGAGCCGTTTCAGCTGGGAGAGCTTCATCGAGCCGACCCGTTCGCCGGTTTCAAACGAGCTGATGGTCTTTTCGCCGACCCCCGAGAGCCTGGCCGCATCCTTCTGGCTGAGACCTTTGATCCGGCGGATTTCACGAAGTTTGAGTACGAGATCCATGTTGATCCTCACTTTCGCGATCAGAAACGGCGCATCAGACCGACGACCACTCCCTGAACCGCGACATCGCGGGCGGCGGCGTAGATCGGATGCATCATCGAATTTGCTGGCTGGAGGCGAATCTTTTCGCCTTCGCGGTAAAGACGCTTGAGGGTTACCTCGCCGCTGACGTTGGCGACCACCATCTCGCCGTTTTCGGCGCGCTCGCGGCGGGCGATGATGACGTAGTCGCCATCCATGATCCCGTCGTCGATCATCGAGTCGCCCCGCACCTTGAGCACGTAGTTCTCGCCGCGGCTGGTCAGCCGCTCGGGCACCGTGATGGTCTCGTCCGAGATCTCAACCGCCAGCGGCTGGCCCGCGGCGATGTAGCCGAAGAGCGGCAACTCGAGGACGCCTGCCGATCCCGCCGACTCCGCCTTCGCGGTCTGATCGACCACTTCCACTCCGCGCTTCTGATTCCAGTCGCGGCGGATCAGCCCCTTTTTCTGGAGCAGGGAGAGATGTTTGTAGACAGTGCCGTAGGAAGAGAAGCCGAAGTGATCGCAGATTTCGCGGTGCGTGGGCGTAACCCCCCGCTCTTTTTGAAAGTCGCGAATGAACTGCAGGATGTCGCGCTGACGCTCAGTCAAATACGTCATTTCCGCCTCGTGGAAGGCAATGTAGGCGGTAACGAGGCGAAAGTCAAGCGTAAGTTACGCGAAAGTTGAAAGTGTGCGGCCCGCCTACGAAATCTTCACCACGTTCCGTCATTTTAAGCCGATCGCGTGCTTCAGCGCTTCGTCCAGCTGGGGATGGGCGAATTCGAAGCCGTCGGTAGTGGCATGTTTCGGCAGGACGCGTGCGCCGGTGAGGAGCATCTCGTCGGCCATCTGTGTGCCGAGGGCCAGGCGGAGGGCGAAGGCGGGCGTGGGGAGGATGGCGGGGCGGTGGAGGACGCGACCGAGGACCTTGGCAAACTCGCGGTTGGTGACGGGGTTGGGGGCGGTGGCGTTGTAGACGCCGCGGGCTGCATCGTGATCGATGGCCCATTCGATCATGCGAAGGGCATCGTCGCGATCGATCCACGACATCCACTGGCGTCCGCTGCCCATCGGACCGCCCGCGCCGAGGCGGAAGGGGAGGAGCAGCTTGGCGAGCGCGCCGCCGTTTGCGGCCAGGACGATGCCGAAGCGGAGGATGACCACGCGGGCCAGCGGCTCGGCGGTGCGGGCCAGCGCTTCCCATCGCTGGGTGACGTCCGCGAGGAAGCCGGTGCCGGCTGCGGAGTTTTCATCGATCGGTTCATCGCCGCGGTCGCCGTAGATGCCGATCGCGGATGCGCTGATCAGCGTGCGGGCCTTCGATCGATTGCGTTCCATCGCCGACACGAGCGCGGTGGTGGCAGCGACCCGGCTCTCCATGAGACGCGCTTTTCGTGCCTCGGTCCAACGTCCGCCTCCGACACTTTCTCCAGCCAGGTTGATGACGATGTCCGCGCTGGCCACTTCCTCCATCCAACTTCCTTCGGATGGCGGATTCCACAGAAGAGCGCGGCCGGCGTGCACACTTGACGGGTTGCGCGTCAGAACGGCGACCTCATCACCTCGGGCGACGAGGCGGCGGACGAGAGGCTCACCGATGAATCCACTGCCGCCGGCGACGAGGATCTTTTTCATCCGGCCATTGTGCCCAAAAAAGATTCGCCCCGCCTGAGCGAGGGCGGGGCGAAATCGAGGAGAGGGGTTAGGAGATCAGGTTTTTTCTGCGCTCACAAGGTTGGACGGACACTCTTCGGAAAGGTTTCACTGGACGCGCGAGCGCGCGGCGACCCGTCGCGGATCCGTGACAGCGTCGCGTTTCTGCATGGCGGCGAAGGCGATCATGGCGGCGTTGTCGGTGCAGTAGCGCTTTTCGGGAACGCGCACGATCAGATCGTGCCGGCGTCCCCAGTCGACAATGCGCTGCCGCACGCTGCCGTTTGCGGCCACGCCGCCGGCGAGGGCGACCTCGGCGGGTTTCGGCGCATCGAGACGCGACCAGATGGCATCGAGACGGTCGAAGAGCTGATCGATGAGATTCTCCTGAAAGGTGGCGCAGAAATCGGCCAGCAGTTGCGGGTCTCCGGTCGCGCTGATGTCGTGTTCACGCGCCAGCCGGATCGCGCCGGCCTTGATGCCGGAGTAGGAGAAGTCGACGGACTTGTCGTTGAACTGCGGCATCGGGAACGGGAAGCGCTTCCGATCGACATGGCCGGCGTTCGCATGCTTCTCGATCTGCGGGCCGCCGGGGTACGGCAAGCCGATGAACTTGGCCACCTTGTCGAAAGTCTCGCCGATGGCGTCGTCGCGCGTCCGGTTGAGCATGGTGATGACGCCATCGCAAACGTCGTAGATCGATGAATGGCCGCCGGAGATGACCAGGCTGAGAAAACGCTCCGGCAACGGGATGGCCGCTCCTTCGCGTTGCAGGTAGGCCGAGAAGATGTGGCCCTCGAGGTGATTGACCGCGATCAGCGGGATGCCGAGTCCGTAGGCCAGTCCCTGCGCGCCGGCGACACCGACGAGGAGCGCGCCGATGAGACCGGGGCCGGCAGTGACGGCGATGCGATCGATGTCGCTCCAGGCGAGGTTTGCGTCGCCGAGCGCGCGCGTGAACAGCGGGAAGAGGTGCTGCAGGTGCTCCCGTGACGCGATCTCCGGCACGACGCCTCCGAACGGCTGATGACGCTCGATCTGCGAGGCGATGAGATTCACGCGCACGCTCCCATCGCGGTCGAGAACGGCGACCGAGGTTTCATCGCAGGAGGTTTCGATGGCGAGGAGCATTTGCGGTTGCGGAGTCTCGCGGTCTCGCGGTGGGTTCTGCGAGACCGCGAGACCACGCAACCTCGCGACCGCACCTTATAATCCGCGCCTTCATGGCGACGAACGAAGAGCTGGGGAAGCGGTACGAGCCGAAGGAAATCGAGCAGCGGCTCTATGAATTCTGGGAGAAGGGCGAGTTTTTTACGCCGCTGCTCGATGCCGAGCGGCCGAAGTTCTCCATCGTCATCCCGCCGCCGAACGTCACCGGGCGTCTTCACATCGGCCACGCGCTGGTCAACACGCTGCAGGACATCCTCGTGCGCTGGAAGCGGATGAGCGGGTTCAACACGCTCTGGCTTCCGGGCACCGACCACGCCGGCATCGCCACGCAGATGATCGTCGAGCGGGAGCTGGCCAAGGAAGGCATCGCACGCCTCGACCTCGGGCGCGAGAAGTTCGTGGAGCGGGTGTGGGAGTGGAAGGAATCGTACGGCCACCAAATCATCGATCAGCTCAAGCGCCTCGGCGCGTCCGCCGACTGGACCCGGCTCCGTTTCACGCTCGATGAAGGTCTCGCCCACGCCGTGCGCACGGCGTTCGTGAAGCTGCACGAAGACGGTCTGATTTACCGCGGCATCGCCATGGTGAACTGGTGCCCGAATTGCCGCACGGCGATCTCCGACGTCGAAGTGGAGTACGAGGAGCGCGCTTCAAAGCTCTACCACATCGACTATCCGGTGGCCGGTTCCGGCCGCGTGCTGACCATCGCCACCACCCGTCCGGAAACGATGCTCGGCGACACCGCGCTGGCCGTTCATCCTGACGACGAGCGATACAAAGACATCATCGGCAAGGAAGCGATTCTGCCGATCGCCAATCGGCGGATCCCGATCGTCGCCGATCCAATCCTTGTCGATCGCGAGTTCGGCACCGGCGTCGTGAAAGTCACACCGGCGCACGACAAGAACGACTACGAGGCAGGCAAGCGCAACAACCTCGAGCAGATGCAGGTGATCGACGAGAGCGGGAAGATGACCGCGGCCGCCGGCTCCGAGTTCGCCGGGATGGATCGCTTCGAGGCGCGCAAGAAGGTCGTGGCCATGCTGCGCGACTCCGGCTCGCTGCGCGACGTCAAGGATTACACGCACTCGATCGGCATTCACGGCAAGTGCGAGACCGTGATCGAGCCGATGATCTCGCGGCAGTGGTTCGTGAAGATCGAGCCGCTGGCGAAGCCGGCCATCGAAGCCGTGCGCAACGGGACGATCAAGATCCTTCCGCAGAGCTGGGAGGCGACGTACTTCAACTGGATGGAGAACATCCACGACTGGACGATCTCGCGCCAGCTCTGGTGGGGCCATCGCATCCCGGCGTTCTACTGCGCCAACGGGCACCTGACCGTGACGATCGAGGATCCGGAAACTTGCCCGGAGTGCGGCTCCAACGAGATCACGCAGGAGACCGACGTGCTCGACACCTGGTTCTCGTCGGGACTCTGGCCGTTCTCGACGATGGGCTGGCCGGACGACACCGAGGATCTGCGGATTTTCTATCCGACCGACGTGCTGATCACCGGCTTCGACATCCTCTTTTTCTGGGTAGCCCGGATGATCATGTTCGGGCTGCGCTTCACCGGCAAGGCGCCGTTCAGCCAAGTGTTTCTCAACGGGCTGGTGCGCGACGAGCACGGCCAGAAGATGTCGAAGACGAAGGGGAACGTGATCGATCCGCTCGATGTGATCGACGAGTTCGGCGCCGACGCGGTGCGCTTTACGCTGGCCATCTTCGCCTCGGGCCGCGACATCCCGCTGGCGAAGTCGCGCATGCAGGGCTACGCGGCCTTCGCCAACAAGATCTGGAACGCCTCGCGCTTCGCCATGATGCACATCGACGTGCCCCTGGGCACGGCCAAGGCCATCGAGCGCGATGAGCTGAAGAGCGTGGAGCGCTGGATCCTGTCGCGGCTCAACGAGACCACGAAGGCGGTGAATCGCGCGCTTTCCGACTTCCGCTACGACGAGGCCTCGAACGCGATCTATCAGTTCTTCTGGCACGAGTTCTGTGACTGGTACATCGAGATGGTCAAGCCGGTTCTCCTCGGCAAGCACGGTTCCGAGGCCGACCAGCAGCGCGCCAAGCGGGTGCTGCTCGAAGTGCTCGATCGGTCTTTGAGGCTTCTCCATCCGTTCATGCCCTTCATCACGGACGAAATCTGGCAGAAGCTCGGAGGGGTCGAGCCGTCGATCATGGTGGCGCCGTATCCGGTGGCCGAGGAGATGCTCGAAGACGCCGAGGCGACGCGGATGGTGCGGGCGGTTCAATCGATGATCACGAAGGTCCGCGATGCGCGTGCGCAGCGCGGCTTCACGCCGAAGGATCGCTTCAAGCTCTATGTGCGCGCCGAGGGGCGCGATGCGGCGTTCTTCGAAACGTATGCGTACCTGCTCCTCGACCTGGCCCGGCTGAACGAGGTCCTGGTCAACGTCGAGCCGCCGGCGGGTGCGCATCAAGACGTCGTCGACGCCTTTGCCATCGCCATCGAGTTTCCGGAGAAAGTGGTCACGAAGGAACAGCTGGAGCGGACGGAGCGCGAGCTGGAAAAGAGCCGCAAGGAGCTCGAGTCGCTCGACGCCAAACTGGTGAACGAGCAGTTCATGAAGAACGCTCCCGCCGCCATCGTTCAGGGCGCCCAGGCGCGCCAGGCGGAGCTGCGGGCGAGGATCGAGAAGCTGTTGCAGAATCAGTAGCGGTTGCGCGAGACCGCCATGATCAACACCCGCACTCTCGTCCCGCGCCTCACCACGCTCGAATCGATCGCGGTCATTCCGCGCGTGGCGTCGACGAATCTGGTGGCGCGGCGGATCGTGAATGAGTGCATCGAGAATGAGGAGTCGCTGCCGAAGGCGATCATCATCGCCGGCGAGCAGTTTGCCGGCCGGGGGCGCAATGCCCGGCAGTGGTCATCGCCGGCGGGCAAGGGGATTTACGCGACCACGCTTCTGCCGGTGCAGGCGGCCGACCTGGCGCTCATTCCGCTGGAGATGGCCAACATCGTGGCTTCGTATCTGCGCGAGGTTTTCGCCATCGACGCACGCATCAAGTGGCCGAACGACGTGCTGGCCGGCGGCCGCAAGATCGCCGGCATTCTGATCGAGGCGCGGATGAACGAAGAGCGGGCGTTCGTGCTGATCGGAACCGGCATCAACGTCGAGCAAGTCACGGACGATCTGCGGCCGAATGCGACGTCGATCTCGGAAATCTCGCCGCGCGATTTCCGCGGGATCGATGTGGCCACCGAGGCCTTCATCGAACATCTCGATCAACGCCTCGGGCGCAAGCTCGATCGCGAGGCGGTGCTCGGCGAGTGGCGCAGGTATTCGATTCATCAGCCGGGCGATCGCATTCAGGTCGTCGTCGGCGAGCGCCAGATCGAAGGAACGTGGGACGGCATCGACGAGCATGGCCGCGCGCTTCTGCGCAGCGGTTCCGAGACCATCGCCGTGAGCGCGGGCGACCTGATTCTGGTTTGAAAAACGCCAATCCACAATTCGTGGAGCACCTCCGCCAACCGCGCGCGGGCCGGCCGAAGGAGAGCGCGCCTTATAGCAGTAGGTAACGGTGGTTACTGGACAAGACATCAGTACCAATTGTTACTTCCACATGTGCCGAAAGCGCGCGAGGCAGCAATCTTCGGAGAAGTCGTCCGCACGGTCCGCAAGGGACACGAGTGGACGCAGGAGGATCTTGCGGAGCGTTCCGGCCTGACCACGACCTACGTCGGTCAGGTCGAGCGAGGCGACAAAGTGCCCAGCCTGACCGTCGTCCTCCGGCTCGCCCACGCGCTGAACGTGCTGCCGTCGGAGCTGCTGGAATCGTTCGGGTTTGTGGTGCAGCGCGGGTTGTGGAAGTGAATTCCGCGGTTGCGGGGTCGCGTGGTTTCGCGGTTCCGCGGTAGTTGCTTTGGTTGCTGGTCGCCGAATTGCCGTAGTCACTCGGCTACTCAGAAACTCAGCAACCACCAACCGCGAGACCGAGTAACCCCGAGACCCCGCAACCGCGAGATACACTCTCCGCCGCATGCCCATCCGCACCATTCTTCTCTTCGGCGGCCGGAGCGCGGAGCACGAGGTGTCGATCCTCTCCGCGCGATCGGTGGCCGCCGCCGCGCCGAAGCCGAACATCGAGATCGTGCCGATCTGCATCGCCCGGGATGGCCGGTTCGTGACGCCGGAGCGGAGCGCGCGCATTCTCGACGGCAGCGATCGGAGCGACCGGGGCGATGACGGGTTCTCGTTCGAGTCGTGGTCGCGCGACGCAACGATCGACTGCATCTTTCCGCTGATCCACGGCACCGGCGGCGAGGATGGGACGCTGCAGGGCTATCTGGAGATTCTCGGTTTGCCCTACATCGGAAGCGGTGTGACGGCGTCGGCGATCGGGATGGACAAGGGGAACATGAAGCATGCCTTTGCCGCGGCCAAGCTCCCGCTGGTCGATTTCGTTCAGGTGCAGGAGAACGACTGGCGCAACGAGCGCGAGCGGATCGTGCGCGCGGTCAACAACGCCCTGCGCCTGCCGTACTTCGTGAAGCCAGCCAACGGCGGTTCGTCGGTCGGCGTGACCAAGGTCAAGAGCGACGCCGACCTCGGCGCGGCCATCGAGAAGGCCTTCACGTTTGATGAAAAGGCGCTGGTCGAGCGAGGCATCGATGCCCGCGAGATCGAGGTGGCCGTCCTCGGCAACGACGATCCCCAGGCCAGCGTGCCGGGCGAGATCATCGCCGGCCGCGAGTTCTACGACTACGAGGACAAGTACATCGACGACAAGACCCAGCTGGTCATTCCGGCGAAGCTGCCGAAGGAGAAGATCGACGAGTTCCGCCGCCTGGCCATCGTCGCCTTCAAAGCGGTCGGCGCCGCCGGCTTCGCCCGCGTCGACTTTTTTCTCGAGCGCGGCAAGAACCGGCTCTACCTCAACGAGATCAACACCATCCCCGGCTTCACGAACATCTCCATGTACCCGAAGCTGTGGGAAGCGACGGAGCTCAAGTACCCGAGGCTGATCGAGAAGCTGATCGAGCTGGGGATGGAGAAGTCGAAGGCGCGGATGGCGCGGCAGGTGAGTGCGATGAAGTGGTTCGATGAGGTGAAGGGGATCGTGTGACCCTGGGAGCGCGGGCGTCTCGCCCGCCGTCGAGCAGGATTTTGCCGAGAACTGCGGGCGGGACGCCCGCGCTCCCAGGGGCGCAATGATGTGGCCACTCCGCATTACCCTCGCCAAACTCCGCCCCCTCAACGCGGCGACGATTACGCGCACTTCGATCGTCGTTGCCCTCTTCGCGGCGTTTCTCTACGGCGACTTTGCGCTCTTCCGCCGGCTCTTTGCGGCGATGGCGAAGGTTGAGGAGAGCTCGCCGTTTCTGGCGCTTGGGTTGTTGCGCAATCTGCTGGCGCTGGTTTTTCTGGCAGCGTTCGTCATGCTCTTCTCGTCGGCCATGACTGCCGCCATCGGGGCGTTTTTCAGCGACCTCGATCTCGACACGTTTCACGCGGCGCCGGTCTCGAAGACGCGGCTGGTGATGGCGCGATGGGGGAAGACCTTCGCGCAGAGCGCCACGATGATCTACATCTTCATCGCCCCGATGTTCATCGCCTTCGCGCAGCGTTATCAAACGCCGGCGCGGCTTTATCCGATCGCGATGGTGAATCTGGCGCTGCTGCTGGCCATTCCGGTGACGCTCGGCGCGCTGGTGATCATCGTCCTCGTTCGCTTTTTTCCGATTCAGCGCGTGAGCCAGATCGTGGCCACGATCGCCATCCTGGTGCTGACCGTCGCCGTCGTCGCCTTTCGCATGAGCCGGCCGGAGCGGCTGTTTGCGAGCATCAACACGGACGACATCACGCGCGTGCTGCGCTCGGTCGAGTTGCCGTCACTCGATCGCTATCCCGGCACGGCGCTGGCCGATACGATGGTGGCGCTGGCGGAAGGGCGGCCGGCATCGATCCTGCCGCCGAAGATCGCGGTCACGGCGGTCATCGTGTTCGCCATCTTCCTGTTCTTGGCGCGGCGCATCTACTTCACGGCCTTCGTTCGCGCGCGCGAGAGCATGGCCCCGGCGGCGCTGGGAGCGAGCGGACTGACGCATCTCACCGATCGTCTCCTCGCGCCGTTCTCCGCGCCGACGCGGGCGATGATCGGCAAGGAAGTGCGCACGCTCACGCGCGATGTGGCGCAGTGGTCGCAGCTCTTTCTGATGATCGCGCTGGTGTTTCTCTACCTCTACAACATCCGTATGCTGCCGCTCGGCGGAGACGCCCGGGCCACGATCGTGGCCTATGCGAACCTCGGCATGGCCGGCTTCGTCGTGGCCGCGATCTGTCTCCGCTTCGCCTATCCCTCGATCTCGTCGGAGGGGAAAGCATTCTGGATGCTGCAGAGCGCGCCGGTCTCGTATCGAAGGCTGCTCATCGTCAAAGTGCTGGTCTACGGCGCGCCGCTGACGATCCTCTCGATCCTGCTCACCGTCTTCGCCGACGTGCTGCTCGACGCCAACCGCGTGGTCTGGAGCTTCACGCTCTTCGGCGCGTCGATGCTGGGCGTGACGCTGGTCAGCATGGGCGTCGGCCTCGGCGCGTTGTCGCCCGATTTCGCGGCCGAGAATCCGCTGCAGGTCGGGCTCTCGCTCGGCGGATTCGTCTACATGGGCGCGGCGCTCGCATATGTCGGCGGAGTGATGATGCTGATGACCAAGCCGGTCACCCGCTACTTCTTCTCGCGATTCTTCGGACTTGAAAGCGACGCGCTCGCGGCCGATCTCATCCCACTGGTGACTGTGGTCACACTCTCGATCGCGCTCTGCGTGTTTCCTCTCATGGCCGCGGAAAAACGTTTAACCGCACTCGGCGAAAGTCGTTAGAATCGCCGCAATCTAACAATTTCGGCAACCAGAGGAGAACCATGAGCGAGACACCAACTTCGTACACGCCGCCTCCGCCCCCTCCGCCTCCTCCCGGTGGAAGTTACACGCCACCTCCGCCGCCTCCCCCGGGTGGTGCCGCACCGAACAGCGACCGGACCATCATGCTGGTGCTGTCGTATCTCGGCATCCTCTGCCTCATCCCCCTGCTGGCGAAAAAGGATGACCCCGAGGTGCAGTGGCACGCGAAGAACGGCACGGCGCTGCTCGGAGCGGAAGTCATCGTCTTCATCATCCGGATCATGCTGATCTTCGTCCGGATCCCGTTCCTCGGATGCGGACTGGCCGTGGTCTTCTGCGTGATCTGGCTCGGTTTCCTGGCCCTCTCGATCATCTGCATCATGAAAGCGGTCAAGGGCGAGCGCTTCCGCATTCCGGTCCTCACCGACTTCGCCGAGAAGATGTAATCAAAAGGAGATCTCAATGGATACGCCAGGCGGTTCCTACACCCCCCCACCTCCACCACCCCCGCCTCCGGCCGGCGGGTCGCCGGCCGCGTCAAGCGGCGGCCAGATCATCTACTCGCAGCAGCCGCCGAAGGATCCGGTGCTGATCGCGGTTCTCAATCTCATCGTCGCCGGCTGCCTCGGTTACTTCATGATCGGCCAGAAGAACAAAGGCATCGTCGCGGTCATCGTCTGGGTTCTCGGCTTGGCTTCTTGCGGCATCGTCTCGGGTCTCGTCGGGGTCGCCGCGGCGATCGACGGGTACCTCCAGGCGCAGCACCTCAAGAACGGCCTGCCGGTCGGCGAGTGGACCTTCTTCAACAATCACAAATAGAAAATCCACATGGAAGGAAAAAAGGCGCCGCACCTCGGCGCCTTTTTTTCGGCGTATCATTCCAGCCCTAACGCAACGTGCCCGAAACCGCCATCGCAGTCGCTCTCGTTCTTCCTGACCTCACTCGCAGCGTCGCCGAAGAACACCTCGCCGAACTGGAAAAACTGATCGAGACTGCCGGCGGCATTGTCGTCGACCGGATCTTCGCCAGACGCCCGCGTCCCGATCCGGCCACCTACGTCGGCAGCGGCAAGGCCGAGCAACTCAAATCGCTGGCGGCGCAGACGGGCGCGAAGCTGATCGTCTTCGACGACGATCTCTCCGCTGCCCAGGCCCGCAATCTCGAGAAGATCACCGAGGTCAAGGTGATCGACCGGAGCGGCCTGATTCTGGATATTTTCGCCGGCCGGGCGCGCAGCCGCGAAGCGCGCACCCAGGTCGAGCTGGCGCAGCTCGAGTACATGCTGCCTCGCCTCACGCGCGCCTGGACCCACCTCGAGCGGCAGGCCGGCGGCATCGGCACGCGCGGCGTCGGCGAGACCCAGCTCGAGCTCGACCGCCGCATCATTCGCAACCGCATCGCCCGGCTGAAGGAAGAGCTGACCAAGATCGAGCGGACGCGCGAGACCCAGCGCAAATCGCGCAACGCCGTCTTCACCGTGGCCCTGGTCGGCTACACCAACGCCGGCAAATCGACGCTCTTCAACCGTCTCACCAGCGGCTCGGCGGAAATGGCCGACAAGCTCTTCGCCACGCTCGACGCCAAGTCCGCCCGGGCCGTCTTCGAGATGCCGCGCGAGACGGTGATCATCGACACCGTCGGCTTCATCCGCAAACTCCCGCATCACCTGGTGGCCTCCTTCCGCTCGACGATGGAAGAGGCGGTGGCCGCCGACCTGGTGCTGCACGTGATCGACTCCAGCCACCCGCAGTTCGAAGACCAGCGCGCCGTCGGCGAGGACGTTCTCCGCGAGCTGGGCGTGCAGATGGACCGCGTGGACGAGGTGTACAACAAGGCGGATCTGACGGAGGAGGGGTTGCGGGGTCTCGCGGTTGCGGGGTCTCGCGGTGCAGAACCGCATGAACACCGCGCCACCGCGAAACCGCGAATCCACGAGACCCGCGCGTCCGTCTCCGCGCTAAACGGAAGAAACATCGATCGCCTGATCGACATCATCCGCGAGCGCGAGCTCGAAAACGGCGAGGTCATCCGGCTGGAGATCCCGCACAACGACGCCCGCGTGATCGCCAAGCTGCACGACGTCGCCCAGGTCTACGACCAGACGGTCACCGACCGGGCCATGCTCATCACCGCCTGGATTCCGCGCGACGTCCTCCACCAGTTCGAAGGCTACGCCTCGACGGTGCTGGAGCCGGCCAAGGCGGGCTGAGTCTCGATCGTGTGACCGGCGACACATTGCGGCGTGACCTTGCCGACCGTCTCCGTCCGCGACCTTTCGTACCGTCTGTCCGTGAATCGCCGATACCGGACGGAAGCCGCTTATCATGACGCCCATCGCCGCACGACCGCGCTCATGAGAATCCGTCCTGCCGAGTTGCGCGACCGAGCGCGCATCCACGAGATCCTGGTGGCCACGGCCCGCTTCACCGAAGACGAGGTGCGCAGCGCCATGGATCTCGTCGATTCCGCCAACGACCATCCTGAAAAGGGCGAGTACATCGTCCACGTCCTCGAGGAGCCCGAGAGCGGGCCGAAAAAGCTGGTGCAGGGCTACGTCTGCTACGGCCCGACGCCGCACACCGACGGCGTCTTCGATCTCTACTGGATCGCCGTCGATCCCAAGCAGCAGGGCCAGGGCATCGGCCAGCTTCTGCTCCGCTTCGTGGAAAATGAAGTGCGGCGGCAGCGCGGGCGGATGCTGCTGATCGAGACCTCGTCGAAGGAAAGTTACGCGCCCACCCTCAAGTTCTACGAAAGCAGCGGATACGACGAGATCTCGCGCATCAAGGATTTTTACCGGATCGAAAACGATAAAGTCATCTACTGCAAGAAGCTGACGCCGAGCTGACATGACCCCGAACCTGACCCTCTACGCCGCGCTCGTCCTCTACGCCGCCGGAACCATCGTAGCGCTGGCGACGCTCTTCACCCGCGAGAAGCGTCCGCAACACCTGGCCCTCGGATTGATGATCGCCGGCTTCGTGGCGCACACGGTCTGGATCGGAACCATCTGCGTCCGCACCCACCACCCGCCGCTGACGAACCTGCCGGAAGCGGCCGGTTTCACCGCCTGGGTCATCTTCGCCATCGAGCTGGCGCTCTTCATCCGCTACCGGGTTCACGCCGCCTCCTTCTTCGTCTATCCGCTGGTGCTGATGCTGCTGACGGTCTCCGCGGTGGTGCACGAGCCGTTCGTGCAGACTCCCGCGGCGATCTCGCGCCTTTTCATCACCCACATCCTGCTGACGACGACCGGCGTGGCCGGCTTGCTCATCGGCCTGGCGTTCGGCGGTCTGGCCTGGGCGCAGGACCGGGCGCTGAAGTCGAAACAGCGCGGCGCGTTGTGGGATTGGATCCCCAGCCTCAACGTCTGCAAGACCGTCAGCTATCGCGCGCTCGCGGTCGGATTCAGCATCTACACGCTCGGCATCCTGGCCGGCATTCTCTGGTCGTACCGGACATCGGCTGAATTGATGGACCTCCGCGTCAAGCAGGTCGGAGCGATGGTGGCCTGGGTGCTCTTCGCCATCGTCCTGCAGGCGTACGTGAACGACACCTACCGCACGCGCCGCACCGCCATCATCGGCGCCTGCGCGTTCGTGGCCATCATGGTGGCGATATTGGGGATTCACCATGTGTGAGGTGCGTGCATGCCGCTGATTGCCGTCGGCGTGAATCACCGCACCGCGCCGGTCGACGTGCGCGAGCGGCTCAGCGTGGCGCCGCAGACAATGCCGGAGACGCTCGATGCGCTGCGCGCCATCGACGGCATCGACGGCGCGGCCGTGCTTTCGACCTGCAACCGCGTCGAAGCGATCGTCTCTGCGCGCGAGGAGGTGATCGAGCCGATCGTCGACTGGCTGACGCGGCGCGCCGGCACGGCACGGAATGAGCTGGAGAAACACGTCTACATCCTTCGCCACGGCGACGTCCTCAAGCACCTCTTCCGCGTGGCCTCGGGGCTCGATTCGATGATCGTCGGCGAGCCGCAGATCGGCGGGCAGGTGCGCGCCGCTTTCCTGGCCAGCCGCGAGTGCGGCACGCTCGATTCGCTCCTCTCGCAGGTGTTCGACCAGACCATGCGCGTGGCCAAGAAGGTGCGCACCGACACCGGCATCGGCGAGCACGCCGTCTCGGTTCCATATGCCGCGGTGGAGTTGGCGAAGAAGATCTTCGGCGATCTACACGGCCTGCAGGTCCTGCTCCTCGGCGCGGGCGAGATGGGCGAGCTGACCGCCGAGCACCTGTCGGCGTTCGGTCTCGAGCAGATCTTCGTCGCCAACCGCTCGTTCGACCGCGCCACCGAGCTGGCGGAGCGTTTTCATGGACAGGCGGTCAAGTTCGAAGGGTTCGAGCCGTATCTGGCCACGTGCGACATCGTCATCGCCTCGACCTCCGCGCCGCACTTTGTAGTCGAGAGCGAGCACGTTCACCGTGCGCTGGCCACGCGCAGGCGCCGCAATCTTTTCCTCATCGACCTCTGCGTGCCGCGCAACATCGAGCCGGCCATCGCGGAGATCGACGGCGCGTATCTCTACAACATCGACGATCTGCAGCACGTCGCCGACGCCAACCGCGAGCTACGGCAGCAGAAAGCGGTCGAAGCGGAGCAGATCGTCGACCGAGAAGTCGATACCTTCCGCCGCCGCCTCGTGGCCCAGGACGCCGTGCCGACGATCGTCGAGCTGCAAAGCCGGCTCGAGGACATCCGCACCGCCGAACTGGAGAAATGCCTGCGCAAGATCGGTCCGATGAACGCCGAACAGCGCGCCGCCATCGAGCAGCTCACCACGCAGATGGTGAACAAGATCCTCCACTACCCGATCCTGCAACTCAAAGAGGCCGAAGAGCCGGCCGAGCGCGAAACGCTGCGCAAAACCATACGAAAGATTTTCGGACTGCGATGACCCGCTCCGTTCGCATCGGTACCCGAGGAAGTCAGCTTGCGCTCTGGCAGGCGAACGAGGTGGGCAAGCATCTCGCCGAACAGGGTTACCGGCCGGAAGTGGTGACGTACAGGACCACCGCCGACAAGCGGCAGGATGTGTCGCTGGCGTCGATCGGCGGCAAGGGTCTGTGGGTGAAGGAGCTCGAAGAAGCGCTTCTTGGCCGCGAAATCGACGTCGCCGTGCATAGCCTCAAAGACGTTCCCTCGGTCATCCCCGAGCAGTTCGTTCTGGCGGCATTTCTCAAACGCGCCGATCCGCGCGACGCCTGGGTGAGCCTCGAAGACATTCCGATCGCCTCTCTGCCCGAGGGTGCGCTCATCGGCACCAGCGCCCCGCGGCGCCGTGCCCAGCTCCGCCAGCTCTATCCGCATCTTCGCATCGACGACATCCGCGGCAACGTCGACACGCGCATCAACAAGCTCCGCGCCGGCCTCTACGACGGCGCCATCCTCGCCAGCGCCGGTCTGATGCGACTCGGACGATCGAGCGAGATCACCTCCTACTTTTCGACCGACGAGATGCTGCCGGCCTGCGGCCAGGGCATCGTGGCGGTCGAAACGCTGCGGGGTCATTCCGAGGTTGCGGCCTCGATCAATCACGCGCCGACCGCACTCGCCGCCTACTGCGAGCGCGGCGTTCTGCAGAAGTTCGGCGCGCGACTCGACTGCTACTCCGCCTGCGCCGTGCACGCCACGTTCGATGACGGCGCGTTGACGCTGCGCGCCTTTTTCGGCGAGTTGGAAGGCGATCGTTCGATTCGCGTGACGCGCACCGGCCGCGATGCGGATGCCGTGATCGATGAGATGTATCGCGAGCTGGTCGGGCGCGGCGCGATGGAGTTGGTGGGATGAGCGGCAAAGTCTTCCTCGTCGGCGCCGGTCCCGGCGATCCCGGGCTTCTCACGCTCCGTGCCGCCGAGCTGATCGCCCGCGCCGATTTCATCGCCATCGACGCGCTCGTCTCCGACGCCATCGCCGATCGCGTGCCGGCCGCGGCCGAGGTGGTCTACGTCGGCAAACGAGCGTCGAAACATGCCTTGCCGCAGGAGAAGATCAACCAGCTCCTGATCGACGAAGCGAAGAAAGGGAAGATGGTCGTTCGCCTCAAGGGCGGTGATCCCTTCGTCTTCGGCCGCGGTGGTGAAGAGGCGGAGGAACTCGCCGCCGCCGGCGTCGACTTCGAGATCGTCCCCGGAATCTCGTCGTCGCTCGCCGGACCGGCCTATGCCGGCATTCCGGTCACGCACCGCTCGTACGCCACCTCGCTCACGCTCGTCACCGGGCATGAGTCCGACACCTCGACCGGCATCAAGTGGGAAGCGCTGGCGCAGCTCGACGGCACGATCGTCTTCCTGATGGGCTTCGCCAACCTGCCGATGATCTCGCGCAAGCTGACCGAGCACGGCGTCTCGCCGGATCGCCCCGTGGCCGTGATCTCGAAAGCAACCACGCGCGACCAGCGCACCGTAATCGGCACGCTGGCCACGATCGAAACGAACGTCGCCGCCGCCAACCTGCCGACGCCGGCGCTGATCGTGGTCGGCGAAGTGGTGAAGCTGCACGACGTCATCAACTGGTTCGAGAGCAAACCGCTCTTCGGCAAGCGCATCGTGGTCACTCGCGCCCGCGAGCAGGCCTCCGAGTTGAAAAAGCTCTTCGAAGAATCGGGCGCGAGCGTGGTGCAGTTCCCGACCATCGAAATCGCCCCGGCGGAGTCGTTCGAATCGCTCGATGCAGCCGTCGAGAATCGCTTCGACTGGCTGGTTTTCACCTCGCTCAACGGCGTGACGGCGTTCTTCGACCGGCTCTTCTCCAAGGGCCGCGACGTTCGCGCACTGGCAGGCGCACGCATCGCCTGCGTCGGCGAGAGCACCGCGGCCGCGTTGCGTGCTCGCGGGCTGGCGCCTGACCTTGTTCCCGACAAGTTCATGTCCACCGCGCTCATCCCGCACTTTGACGCCGACCAGCAAGGTGTCCGCATCGCCGTCATCCGCGCTGCCGAGGGACGGGAGGAGTTCATCGACGAAATGCGGCGGCGCGGCGCCGGCGTCCATCTCGCCGTTGCCTATCGCACCATTCCCGTCGCGGCGAATGCGGACGAGTTGCACGACATCGACGTCGTCACCTTCACCAGCGCTTCGACGGTCGACAACTTCTTCGCCGCATCGAACGTCGAGCTCAACGGCGCGTTGCTGGCTTCGATCGGTCCGACGACGAGCGACGCCATCCGTAAACATGGCCGTCAGCCGGACATCGAATCGACATCCGCAAGTATCCAGGCGTTGCACGATGCAGTGACGGCGCGGTTGAGCGCTGGCGGCAGGGGTTAAACTACTGGCAGACCCATGTTCGAAAAATACAACGAGAAAGCCCGCCGCGCTCTTTTCTTTGCCCGATACGAAGCCTCGAAGCTCGGTTCCCGCGTCATCGAATCCGAACACATCCTCCTCGGCGTCCTGCGCGAGGGGGAGGAAATCATCAAGGAGATCTTTTCGCGCTTCAACGTGAAGCCGGAGCAGATCCGCCGCGAGGTCGAGGGCGACCGCCCCTTCGTCGACCGCATCTCCTCGTCCGCCGAACTGCCGCTCTCCGAGGAATCGAAAAAGATCCTGGCCTACGCCGCGCACGAAGCGGAATCGATGCTCCACCAGTACGTCGGCACCGAGCATCTGCTGATCGGCATCCTGCGCGTCGAGTCGTCCACGGCCGCGCGCATCCTCACCGCTCGCGGGCTCAACGTTTACGGCGTGCGCGAGGAGACCATCTCCATCCTGAAAGAGCGCGAGGCCGACAAACAGAAGAAAGAGCTGCCCTTCCTGGCCGAGTACGCGCGCGACCTGACGGCGATGGCGCACTCCGCGCAGTTCGATCCGCTCATCGGCCGCGAGAAGGAAGTCGAGCGCATCATCCAGATCCTCTCCCGGCGCACCAAGAACAACCCCATCCTCCTCGGCGAGCCCGGCGTCGGCAAGACCGCCATCGTCGAGGGTCTGGCCCAGCGCATCGTCGACGGCAACGTGCCGCTCTTCATCGCCAACAAGCGCATCCTTTCACTCGACCTCTCGCTGATCGTCGCCGGAACGAAGTATCGCGGCCAGTTCGAGGAGCGGCTCAAGGGCATCATCAAAGAGCTGAAGGAAAACACCGACATCATCATCTTCATCGATGAGATCCACTCGCTGATCGGCGCCGGATCCGCCGAGGGCTCGCTCGATGCGGCCAACATCCTCAAGCCGGCGCTGTCGCGCGGCGAGATCTCCTGCATCGGCGCCACGACGATTCGCGAATACCGGCGCTACATCGAGAAGGATCGCTCGCTCCTCCGCCGCTTCCAGGCCATCAACGTCGCGCCGCCGAACGAAGTGGAGACGCTGCAGATCCTGGAAGGCGTCAAGGAGCGCTACGAGAGCTTCCACAAGGTCAAGTACTCCGACACCGCCATCCGCAGCGCGGTCTATCAATCGAACCGCTACATCACCGACCGCTTCTTCCCTGACAAAGCGATCGACATCCTCGACGAAGCCGGCGCCAAGGTGAAGCTGCGCCGCGTGGCCGACACGCAGAACCTGCGGCGGCTGGAGTCGGAGATCCGCTCGATCGTCAAGGAGATGAAGAAAGCCATCTCGGACAAGGATTTCGAGAAGGCCGTTTTCCTGCGCGAGCGCGAGATCGAGCTGAAGGAAGAGGTGGAGCGTTTCAAACAGGAGCGCGAAGCGGTCGGCGAAGAAATGATGGAAGTGACCAAGAAAGACGTCGAGGAGATCATCAGCTCCTGGACCGACATTCCGGTGACGTCGATCGAAGCCGACGAAGCCGCGAAGCTCATCAACATGGAAGACTCGCTGATGCGGCGCGTGGTCGGCCAGGACAAGGCCATCCGCGCCATCTCGCGCGCCATCCGCCGCTCGCGCCTCGGCGTGGCCTCCCCGAACCGGCCGATGGGGTCGTTCATCTTTCTCGGCTCGTCAGGCGTCGGCAAGACCGAGGTCGCGCGCCGGCTGGCGGAGTTCCTCTTCGGCTCGCAACGCCATCTGATCCGCTTCGACATGTCCGAGTACATGGAGAAGCACGCCGTCTCGAAGCTGATCGGCTCGCCCCCGGGTTACGTCGGTCACGAAGAAGGCGGCCAGCTCACCGAGCGCGTGCGCCGCAATCCGTATTCGGTCGTCCTGCTCGACGAGATCGAGAAGGCGCATCCGGACATCGCCAACATCCTGCTGCAGATTCTCGAGGACGGCCTGCTGACCGATTCGCTCGGCAATCAGGTCGACTTCCGCAACACGCTGATCATCATGACCAGCAACCTCGGCACGCGCTTCCTGACCACCAAGGGCCACATGGGTTTCCGTGAGAAGTCGGACGAGGCCGATCAGAAGTCCGCCGAGGCGATGATTCATCAGGAACTGAAAAAAGAGTTCAGCCCCGAGTTCATCAACCGCATCGACGACATCATCATCTTCAACCCGCTGACCCAGATCGAGCTCCGCCAGAGCTGCCGCCTGCTGGTCGACGACGTGAACATCGCGCTGGTGCCGAAGGGGGTCCAGATCGCCATCGACGACTCCGTGATCGACTGGCTGCTCCGCCGTGCCGAGGAGGAATCGAACTCCGGAGCCCGCCCGCTGCGCCGCGCCATCCAGCGTTACATCGAAGACGAGCTCTCGGAGTTCCTGATCCGCCACAAGGATTCGGTGCCCGAGTGGATCGACTTCACGATGAACGCGAACGAAGTGCTGCTGATGCCGAGGAGCAGCGAGGCGTTGACCCCGTAGTCCCGCGCCGAGCGCGGGGCTACGTTTGTTTTGCGCGCCTTCGCGCGCGTCACTTACGATGCCTTCCGTGACCGCCCTTCACGTCGATCTCGCCGTCCCCGCGAACCTCCTCGTCCTCATCGGCGGCGGCGAGTTTTCCTTCGGCGAGACTCGCGAGATCGATGAGTTCCTGCTGCGGAACATGCCCGCCGATCGGCGGACCGTGGCCTTCATCCCGGCGGCTTCGGGTTCCGCCGAGTACGCGGGGCATTTCGGCACGTACCTGCACGGCATCGATCCGACGATCGAGACGGTGAACGTGCCGATCTATCGCGGGCGCGACAGCCGGCGGCAGAAGAATCTGAATCAGTTGCTGGCGGCGGGGATGATCTACCTCGGCGGTGGTGTCACCAACAACCTGCTGGCGGTGTTGCGCGAATCGGCAGCCGACCTGGCCATGCGCGAGGCCGCGGCCAACGGCACCGTCATCGCCGCCATCGGCGCCTCGGCGTCGTGCTTCGGAATCGCTGCGCGGGACATGCACGGGATCGCCGCCTCGCTGCCGGGCTTGGGCTGGGTTGCCAACACGGTCGTCGACACGGCTTTTGACCCTGATGACGACGCCAATCTGCGCCGGCTGATGTCGGTCCCCGAGACATTTCTCGGACTCGGAATCCCGGCCGGCACGGCGCTGGCGATTCACGGCGACGGCAGCACCGAAATCGCCGGCGGCGGGAACGTAGCCGCCTTCCGGAAAGCGCAGGCCCGCTAGTTGCACTGTTGGGCTCGTTCCGGAGGTTGACCATCAGCGGCGAACAGATTCTCACCATCGACGAGCTGACACGGCTCTTCAGCGTGCTCTCTCACGACCTCAAGTCCCCGATCTTCTCGATCGACGGCTTCAGCGACCTTCTGCTCAGCGACTACAACGACAAACTGGACGAGGAAGGGCAGGACTTTCTCCGCCGCATCCGCTCCAGCGCGCAGCAGATGAAGCGGGTGCTCGATGACATGTCGCATCTGGTCAAGCTGCTTGCGCGTCCCAATGTCCGCCGCTCGACGCCGCTGCGGGAGATCCTCGAGGAAGTCATCCTCAAGTGCAATTACCAGATCGAAGAGGGCCAGGTGAACATCACGCTCCCCGAGGAGCTGCCGGCGGTCAACGTCGACCCCGAGAAGATGCGTGAAGCGATCGGCGCTCTTTTCGCCAACGCGCTCTTCTTCAACGACCGGCCGAAGGGGGAGCGAACCATCGCCTTTGAATGCGACATCGATCCGGACGGCTACCGGCTCTGCGTCCGAGACAACGGAATCGGCATCGATCCTCGCTACACGAATCAGATCTTCGAGCTGGGTCTGAAGCTCGACAAAGCGCGCGGCGGCGGACCGGGTTACGGCCTCTACGTCGCCAAACGCGTCATCGAGGGCCACGGCGGCGCGATCAGCATCGAGTCGGCGCCCGATCAGGGTGCCAGGGTCTGCTTCACGATCCCGCGGGGCTGACTACCGGCCAGCTGGCGACAGCGTGGCGGACATCGCTTCCACCGCGGGCGCCGCCTTCGGTCCGTCGAGCACATCCTCGGGTAGCGGATCTTCGCCCGGCAAGCCGATGATGCGGATCATGACGTAGCGGTCTTCGGCGACGTCGACGCCGAGGAAGTGCGCGGCGGCCTGGGAGAGATCGATGGCGAACTTCTTCACGTACGGGCCGCGATCGTTCACGCGCAGACGCAGCTTCCTGCCCGTGGCCCGCGACGTCACCTCGACCCACGATCCCAGCGGCAGGGTCAGATGGGCTGCCGAGACCTTCCTGTTGTGGTACCGCTCGCCGTTCGCGGTCAGGGTGCCGTCGAGTGAGGTCGAGTAGTAGCTGGCCAGCCCTGACAACCGGTGCTTTACCTGCAGGGCGGCATATTTGAGAAGCCGGAGCTTGAATGGGTCGGGATCGGGTTGGGCGGCCGGAGCGGGCGTCGGATCGCCGCACTCGAGGCGATACGCCTGCATCGCGGCGTCGCCGAACCTGACGGCTCCCTCGCGAACAAAACTCTGCGCGCGCGAGGGCTGAGCGGCGATCAGCGCCGCGGCTACGAACAGGCCCAATGTCAGTTTCTTTCTCATTTCGTTCAGCACAGCCCGGTCATCTTAGCGGTATTTCAATGGCCGAGCCAATTGGTGCCAAGTCTGAATATCTAACTTCTTTTGAATCAATTAGTTCAGTTGAGCTTGGATGGCTTCAAGTTTGCAAAATAACTTCTGACAGCGACCGGTTTTCGGGAGGGTCATGGAGATGAACGAGCTTAAAACCAGCAGGCCGTTTCAGGAGAGATTCCTCGACGGATTCGATCGTTCCGAGTTGCGGAACGAGGTGCAGAAGGTCAAGCCGCGACGGCTGAGCAGAATGCGTCGCCAATACGCGGGCTGGGCGCTCGGCGCATCGCTGGCTTTGGGCGGGATCGGCATCCCGCTGAAGGTCACCAATCTCCTGCAGTCCTCCGGCCCCAAGGCCCACGCGAATCCGGATGCTACCGCCGAGAAGCCGGTGCCGGACCCGCCGGACGCCAAAGGCCAGATCGACGACGACCTGGCCACGGCGAAGCAGATCGCCGATCAGGTCAGCGGCGGGGTCACCGGAGCGGTGAGTGATGTGGCAACGACCGTAGCCTCAGCGCCGTCGAAGGTCGCCGAGGCGCCGAAGGCCATCGCGAGTGTGGCCGAGCAGGTCAGACAGCGCTTTTTCCAGAAAGAGGTCCCCTTCGGCGGGATCATCTACAGCGAGGCCAAGAAGAACGACCTGCCGCCGGAGCTGCTCGCGGCGGTGGTCCACACGGAGTCGAAGTTCGTCCCGACGGCGCGATCCAATCGCGGCGCCATTGGACTGATGCAGCTCGTTCCGAATACCGGCCGCTGGCTGGGGGCGAGCAACCTCAATGACCCGGCGCAGAACATCCAGGCGGGAGCGAAATACCTTCGCTATCTCACGGACCGGTTCGCTGGCGATCAGCAGAAGGCGCTTGCTGCGTATAACGCCGGCGAAGGCAATGTCCGGCGGTTCAACGGTATCCCGCCGTTCAAGGAGACGCGAAACTACGTTCAGCGCGTCCGCAGTTTCCAGCAGGACCTCGGCGCGCGGGCGGATGGGCAGGGAGATGCCGTCGGGGCGGCGCAGTAGACCCGCATACAATACCGGCCCATGTCAGGGCCTCGTTTGATCGTCGGTGTGAGCGTGATGGGCATCGCCGTCCCGCTGACGATCTTCCTGCTCCTCGGGCTGCACACGCCCTCGCAGTTCCTCACTGTCGCCGCGACCACGTTCATGGCCTGGGGCGTAGGCGACTTCCTCTCCACCATCCTGGAGAAACCGCGGCTGCAGAATCGCTCCCCAGGAATGGCGCTGAAAGAAGACCTGGAGCGGCGAAAAGCAGTGTATTAGTAGATTAGTAGATTAAGAAAACGGCTCGGTGTTCCTAATCTACTAATCCACTAATCGACTACTCACATCCAATCCTTCATCTTCTGCAGCAGCTGATCGATCGTCAGCATCCGTTCGGCGCCGTCGGACTCGCGGCGGAAGATGGCGTGGTACCAGCCCTTCATCCCGATCGGGCGATACAGCTCGTTCCCCATGCGCAGTTTGCCGCCGGAGACGAGTCGCAGGAAGACCTGCTCGTAGGCGGATCGGGTGAGGCGCCGGTCGGGAAACGGAGTCTTGTAGCTGGAGGTTCTGCGCTCGGCGGTGCGCCGGCGTTCGGTACGTGACCCGTTGCCGGACATCAACGACGTGCCGCGCCGGTCGAGGTATTGCGCCGGCCGGGAAGGAAGCAGGGTCGCGGGTCTGTCGTTGCGCCGGCGCGAACGCGTGCCAGGCGGCGCGACCGGAGCCGGGCCGGGAGCCTTGGCATCCGTCACTTTCTGCGCCTGGGTGAGATGGTCGTGTCGCGCCCGGGCACGCTCCATCACGTATTCGTCGATCGATTGTGATTCCCACGTCTCGCGCTTCGACCGGATCAACTCCATCTCCGCTTGGTAGTTGCGCAGCTCGTGGATGACCGAGCCCCAGCGGCAGAGACGGCCGACGTCGTCGTACGCGGCAGGCCGGTCGGCCAGCTCCAGCAGAGACGGGGCGCGCCCCGAGAGAACGGCGAAGAGGAGCCGCATGCTGAATGGATCTGAGTACCTGCGGATCGAGTGGCGAAAGAACCATGCCGTCCGTTTCGCCATCGTCCGCAGCGACATCGTCTGGCCGTGCTGCGTCTTCCAGATCCGCGCATTCACGTCGCCGGTGTAGGGGCTCTGCGGATAGTGGAAGTCCTTCGTCAGCCACCCTTTGCGCGTGGTGTGCTTGCCCGGGATGACGCCATCGACGACCGGAATCGGCAGATCGCGAAGGATCGAGAGGTCGTAGGTCGGCCAGCTCATCACCTCGCGGACGATGCCGACGATCAGCGTGGCCGCGGCGATCATCAGACCGGGATCGGGTGTGAAGTCGACCGTCACCTCGATCCTGCCGCCCCGAGGCCGCACGCCGACGCCGGTCGAGCGGCGGTTCGAAGCCACCAGCATGACCGGGACGGGAAGGATGTAGGCTAGGAGCAGCGCCAGCGCCTTCTCGTTGCGGCCCTTGCGCTGCTGCCGTTTCGGGATCTCGTAGGAGATGTTGTAGTGGCTGCTGTAGGCCTTGAGCCGGACCGTGTGGCCGTTGGCCTTCTCCCACTGCGTCAGCTGGCCGCGCACGAAGTCGATCTGCTCCCACAGGTTGCGGACCATCCGCGCGGTCGAATGCGGCGCCAGTTCGATGACGGGCGTGACCACCTCGATCACCCCTCGGTCGAAGTAGACCGCGCCTCCTGTCGGCAGCTGCAGCGAGCTCTTTTCGCGCGGCAGGAGCGGCCGGTCGATGAAGGCGCCGGGATGGCCCCAATACTCACGAGGGTCGATTTCGACCTCGTCGAGCCAGACATTGAACTCGGACTCCATCCCGATGACCGGCATGGCAAGGCGCGTCCGCTGCAGAGCCTTGTCGAGTCCGCTCTGGTTTTTCTGGTGAGGCGTCAGGGGCATGCGAACGTGTTCCCAGCGTTTGAGATGGAGTTATGAAGCTACTGCTGAGTGCATAGCAAACGGCAGGCCGACGCTCGTTGCTACTCGCCGTTCGTGACCGTCCGCCGATCCCGCCTTCGCCGGTCCTCGAAGGCGAACCGCGGCCGGCTCTCCTGAGGTTGCTCCATCCGGTCTTCGCTGATCTCCCTCGGGATCACGGTGATGTATCCGAGGTCGAAGTGGATGTGATCGTCGGCGTTGGTGCCAGTGACGTGGCCGTACGGGAGGACGTGGATGTCGTCACTGAGGTCCTCGGCGATGGCGTTGTACCTGTCGATCGTCTCCTTCCCTTTCAGGATGGTTGTACCGATGCGGTAGACGTCGGCGGCCGTGGCCCACATGTGCGGCGTCGCGGTCAGGGAAAGCTTGTGCGAGGGCGAGCGGTAGCCGCCGTTGACGGGGATGTGCACCGAGGCGCCGACGTCGCGGCGGAACTGTTCGAGGTAGAAGGCCAGCACGCGCACGGCGCACGGCACGTAGCGCGGAAACTGCTGCAGGCGAGCCGCCTCCTTCAGATCGACGAGGGTGAACTCATTGAGGCCGAAGTGGGGCGAGAGACGGATGCTGACCGCTGCCTCATGATCCGGGATCTCGTAGAAGTAGCGCGGCAGGCGATGGCGCCGCCCTTCCGCGTCCTTCACCATTTCGCCGGGTTTGAGCAGCGATCGCAGCTCGTCATCGAGGTCGAAGGCGTCGACGACTTTAATCGACTGCTGATCACTCATCCGTCAGTCCGGCCAGTGTGTTGTAGATGTCGCGCGAGACCTCGGCCACGGCATTGCCGCGTCCTTTTTCGGCAGCGAACTGCGTGAGGATGACCAGCACGTACGGTTTGCGGCCTTCCAGGAAAACGATTCCGGCGTCGTGATGCACGGTGGAGATGTTACCGGTCTTGTGAGCTACGCGCGCCGCTTTCGGAAGTCCGGCCGGGATCCCGCTCCGGTACTGCTGGTCGAGCATGATCGACAGCATCTCCCGGCTGGCTGTCTCCGAGTACGCCCTCTCCTCGGCGATGACGCGAAGCATTTTCAGCAGACCGTTCGCAGTGACTTCGTTGTTGAGGCCCGCATCGAAGGCGGCCTGGTCTTCGACACCGCGAAGGATGCGCACGCCGTCGATGGCCAGCTCGTCGAGGGCATGTTGGATGTTGTCGATGCCGACGACGTCGACGAGCAGGTTCGTGGCCAGATTGCTCGACTTCGTGATCATCCAGTAGGCCAGTTCGCGGATGGTCAGCGTCTTGCCGAGATGGCCGTAGACGTCGGGATCGGCATCGCGGCCGAGGTCGAGCATGAACGGCTCCCGGTTGACGATGCTGGTGAAGCGGTTGCGCACGTGAACCGGGGCGTCGAGCGTCAGCTCATCGCGCTCGATCTGGCGGAAGACGCCGAGGAGGACCCCCAGCTTCATCGTCGACGCGGCGTGGAAGTAATGATCGGCGTTGTACGACCACTGGATGGTGGTCTGCGCATCCCAGAACGAGATGCCGAGCTCCTCGAGGTCGTGCTCCTTCCTGATCTCGAGAACGCTCCGATAGAGCGAGATTTCGGAGGCGGCGACCGAGGCGGCTGGTGACGCGGCTTTCATCGGCCTCCCGCGCGCAACCACCGCCCGATCCGCTCGATTCCGGTGCCGATGGCGTCTAGCGAGGCGGCGTACGAAATGCGCACGAACCCTTCGCCGAGCGAGCCGCAGGCGATGCCGGGGATGACCAGTACCGCCGCGTCGGTTGCCAGCGTCCTGGCGAAAACGACGGTGTCGCAGGCCGGCACCGGGACGAAGGCGTAGAACGCGCCGGCCGGCGGAGGGATGGTGACTTCGAGCTCCCGTTCGATCGAGAAAAGCGCGGTCTCGCGTTGCTCACGGAACTGCGCGCGGATGCGATCGAGCCACGATCGGTTCCAGGCGTCGTCGCTGAGGATCGACTCGGCCAGCGATTGCGAAAATGCCGAGGCGCAGGTTGCGACGTATTGATGCGCCGTCACGATCGGTTTCATCACCGCCTCGCTTGCAAGCACCCAGCCGAGGCGCAGGCCGGTCATGGCGTGGCTCTTCGACATCCCGCCGACGACGATGACGTTGTCCGACATCCCCAGCATCGACGGCGGCGGTTCGTCGTACCAGATCTCGCGATAGACCTCGTCGCTGACCACGAGCGGGCCGGCGTTGGCGATGCGCTGCAAGGTCTCGCGGTCGATCACGCTGCCGAGCGGGTTCGATGGGGAGTTGACGATGATCAGTTTCGTTTTCGGCGTGATCCGTTTCAGCAAGGCATCGACGTCGAGCCGCCAGTCCGAGGGATCGAGGTTATACGGCACCGGCGTCGCACCAGCGATGCGGGCGATGGTCTCGTACGAGACGAAACCGGGATTGGGAAGGAGCACCTCATCGCCGGGATCGACGTAGGCCTGGAAGATGGAGAAGAGGGCCTCCTCGGTGCCGGCGGTGACACAGACTTCGCTCTTAGGATCGAATTCGGGGAGCCGCCCAGCGATCAATTTGCGCAACGCCATCGTCCCCGCATTCGGCGTGTAGTGCCACGAGCCGGTCGATGCCGCGCGGACAGCAAATTCGCGAAGCGTCTCATCCGGCTCGACGTTCGGCTCGCCGATACCGAGGTTTACGCAGAGCGGCGTCGCCAGCGCGTTGATCTGGCGGATGTGGGAGATCTCGATGCCGTCGAGGCGGTGAGCGACGCGCGGTTGCTGCGTTGCTGGGTTGCTAAATTGCTGCGTCATCGTCGATTCACCAAGCAACTCTGCAACCAAGCAACTAGCGCAACGCCTCTTCCAGCACCGTCGCCGAGTCGGTCTTCTCGTCGCGATATTTGATGATGACCGGCGTGTAGATCTGCAACGCGTATTGCTCGGCAAAGTCGCCTCGCATCGGGCGGGAGCCGGGGATGACCACGGCGCCGTAGGGGATCTCCAGCGGGCGGTCGCTGGTCTTGCGGTAGATCTGGCCGCGGACGATGTCGTAGACCGGCGTCGATCCGGTCAGGATCACGCCGGCGCCGATGACGGCGCGCGAACGGACGATCGTTCCTTCATACAGGCCGCAGTTGCCGCCGATGACGACGTCGTCTTCCACGATCACCGGCAGGCTGCCGACCGGCTCGAGCACGCCGCCGATCTGCGCGGCGGCGGAGAGATGAACGCGTTTGCCGATCTGCGCGCAGGAGCCGACCAGCGCATGCGAGTCGATCATCGTGTCTTCGTCGACGTAGGCGCCGACGTTGACGTACGCCGGCGGCATCATCACCACGCCTTTGGCGATGTAGGTGCCGCGCCGGATCGACGAGCCGCCCGGCACGATGCGGATACCGTCCTGCGCGCGGAACCGGCGCGTGGGCATGGTGTCTTTGTCGATGAACGAGAGCGCGCCTGATGCGAATTCGGCGGCCACGCCGGAGCGGAAGGCCAGGAGGATGCCCTCCTTCACCCACTTCTGCGCGTGCCACACTCCGTCTTCGTCGCGCACCGCGGAGCGGATCGAGCCTTTCTCCAGCTCCGCCAGAAAGAGGCCGATCGTCTTCAGGATCTCCATGCGATCGGTGGCCGGAGTGATCGCCGCGAGACGCTCCTGAATGGTCATCAGGCGCTCACCGTTTCGAGGAGCCGGCACTCGTTCAGGATGGTTTCCATCTTTTTGCGGCTCGCTTCGGTGATCGGCGCCAGCGGCGGGCGGACGGTGTCGCTGGCGATGATGCCGAGGAGCTTGCAGGCGTACTTGACCGGGCCGGGATTCGACTCGATGAAGTTTCCGGTGAGCAGCGGGAGGACCCGGTAGTGGACCTCACGTGCGGCGGCGAAGTCTCCGCGCAGCGCGGCGGAGACGAGGTCGCTCATCAATCGCGGGATCTCGTTCGACGCGACGGAGACCAGACCGCCGGCGCCGGCGGCGATGAGCGGCAGAGTCCAGGCGTCGTCTCCGCTGAGGACGAGGAAACCGTCACGACGTCCGCGGATGACGGACATGATCTGTTCGAGGTTCGCCGATGCTTCCTTGACGCCGATGATGTTCGGGATCTCCGCGGCCATCCGCAGCGTCGTCTCGGCGCTCATGTTCAAGCCGGTGCGGCCGGGAACGTTGTACATGATCATCGGGAAGCCGGGCTTCTTCTTCTCGATGGCCTCGGCCTGCATGCCGAAATGGCGGCGCAGCCCGTCCGGCGTCGGCTTGTTGTAGTACGGCGTGATGGTGAGCACGCCACTCGCGCCGATCTCGATGGCCTGCTCGGCGAGCTCGATGGCTCGCGCCGTGTTGTTGCTGCCCGCGCCGGCGAGGACGGGCACGCGTCCGTTGGCGCGTCGGGTGACCAGCTCGACCACGCGGCGATGTTCGGCCGCGCTGAGCGCCGGATTCTCGCCGGTGGTGCCGCAGGGGACGAGGAAGTCGACGCCGCCGTCGATCTGGAAATCGACGAAGCGCTCCAGCGCCGGCTCGTCGAGAGCACCGGAGTCGGTGAACGGCGTGATGAGGGCTGTGCCGAGGCCGCGGAAGAGGGTCATGACATCACCAGTTCGTCGAATCGAAAGAGTCCCGTGCGGCCACGCAGCAACGCCGCTGCCATGACCGCGCCGCGGGCGAAACCTTCGCGGCCGCGGGCGCGATGCGAGATCTCGATCAGGTCGTCAGGCGAATCGAAGAAGAGCGTGTGCAGGCCGAATTCCGCTCCGACGCGCGAGGAGGCGATCGGCGGATCGATTTTGCCGTCGCTTCCCGCCTTGACCGCGCCGGCGATGCGGATGGCGGTGCCGCTCGGGGCATCTTTTTTCTGCGAGTGATGGCGCTCTTCCATCCCGCTTTCGTATTGCGGAAACCGCGCAACGAGCTCTCCCGCTTTCTGCGCCAGGCCGAAGACGACGTTGGCGCCGGGCGAGAAATTCGAGGCATACACGCAGCCAATCCCAGCCTTCTCCACGCGCTCCTTGACCTCGGCCAGCCGGTCGTTCCAACCGGTGGTGCCGATGACCAGCCCGATCTTGTTGTCGCAGGCCAGAGCCAGCGTGCCGTCGAGCGCGCCGGCGTGCGAGAAGTCGATCATCACCTCGGCGCCGCCAAGCGGCTCTTCGCGATCGACATCGAGAATGCAAACGACCTGGTGTCCCGACTCGATCGCTACCTTTTCGATCGTCCGACCCATCTTGCCGTAGCCGTGGATGGCGATCTTCATACCGCCACCGCCTGTTCGAAGAGGGCGTGGTGGATGCGCTGGATGGCCTTGTCGGAATCGGCGTCGTTGACCACGATGCTCAGATTCAGTCCGGACCGGCCGAGGGAGAGCATCTGCATCGAAATGCTGCGCATGGCTTCGAAGACGCGCGCGCCGACCAGTGCATCATCCAGCAGGTTGCGGCCGACGATGGCGATGATGCACTGGTTGTCGACGACTTCGACGTCGGCAACGCCGGCGAGCTGCACCGCCAGCTTGTCGAGATCGTGCCGCTCATCGACCGCCACCGACACCGAGACCTCGGAGGTGGCGATGAGGTCGACCGAAATCTTCAGCGTCTCGAATTCGTGAAAGAGCCGCGCCAGAAAGCCGTGCGCGCCGAGCATCTTGTTCGAGGTCATGTGCACGACGGTGACGTTGCGCTTGCGCGCCACCGAGCGCGGGCCGGTGCTGCGCGCCGTTCCCTCACGCGTGATCAGCGTGCCGGGCAACGCGGGATTCTGAGTGTTGAGAATGCGCACCGGGATGCCCGCCTCGATGGCCGGCTCCAGCGTGCGCGGATGCAGCTTGGCGCCGAACGAGGCCAGTTCGGCAGCCTCTTCGTGCGAAAGATGATCGATGACGCGCGCGGACGGCACGAAGCGCGGATCGCAAGTGAGCAGGCCGTCGACGTCGGTCCAGATCTGCACCTCGTCCGCACCGACGGCAGCAGCAACGATGGCGGCGCTGTAGTCGGATCCGTTGCGGCCGAGCGTGGTGGTGACGCCATCGATGGTGCGGCCGATGAAACCGCCGAGGACCGGAATTTGATTCAGCTCCACAAGCGGTAGCAAAATTTTTTTTGCTGCCTCGGTAGTGCGATCCATCCGCGGCGTGGCATCGCCGAAGCGGTCGTTGGTGTAGATGATCTCTTCCGACTCGACGTGCTGACTGGGCAGTTTCCTCATCAACATCGAATAGGCAAAGAGAACCGAGGAGAGCTTCTCTCCAATGGAGACGGCTCGATCGCGCGCGCGGGGAGTCACCTCGCGCAGAAGCGCGATGTTGTTGAGAATGGTGTGAATCTCAGCGATATGTTTGTTGAGGCGCTTGCAGAAAGTCTCAAAGAAATCGTCTCGCTGTTGGACCAACCGAATGGCTACGTCATCGTGCCGTTGCCGAATGCGATCGATGATCTCAATAACCTGAGATTCGTCGCCGATCGATGCGGCCTTCGTTGCCGCGAGCAGGTCGTTGGTCACTCCTGAAAGCGCGGAAACGACAACGATAGGACTGAGGTGCTGGCGCTCGGCCACGATGTCGATTGCGTTGGTCACGCGTTCGGCGTCACCCACCGAAGTGCCGCCGAACTTGATAACGATCATTTGTCACCGCCCGATCGGAGCACCGATAACTGACGACCGGCCACGCGCCTCACAGCATCCCTCTCGCTTCCAGCAGCTCCGCGTTCAACAGCGCTGCTCCGGCCGCGCCGCGGATGGTGTTGTGCACCAGCGCCACCATGCGGATGTCGAGGAGTGGGCAGGGGCGGAGGCGGCCGACGGTGACGGCCATGCCGTGCTCGCGGTCGCGGTCGAGGCGTGGCTGTGGGCGGTCGGGCTCGGCGGCGTAGTGAAGCGGCTGTTTCGGCGCCGAGGGGAGGTTGAGACGCTGCGGCTCGCCGGTGAAAGAACGGATGGCATCGCGGATGGCGTCAAGGTCTGCGCCGCCGTCGCGGAGCTTGAGCGAGATCGACATCAAGTGGCCGTCGATCGTCGGCACGCGATTGACCTGCGCGGAGATGCGGAACGGCGCGTCGGTGAAGCGCTCGTTTTCCCACGTTCCGAGAATCTTGCGCGGCTCGGCCTCGATCTTCTCCTCCTCGCCGCCGCCGATGTAGGGGATGACGTTGTCGAGGATGGCGTACGACGAAACGCCCGCGTAGCCGGCGCCGCTTATGGCCTGCATTGTTGTGACGTGCAGCTGATCGATGCCGAAGCGGCGCTCGATCGGGGCGATGGCCATGGCCAGACCGATGGTGGAACAGTTCGGATTGGTGACGATGTAGCCGTTCCCGCCGCGGCGTTTTCTCTGCCGCTCGATTGCCCCGAGGTGTTCGGGGTTGATTTCGGGAATGAGCAACGGGACATCAGCATCCATCCGATGATTGCGGGAGTTGGTTACGACGACACAGCCGCGATTGGCATAGTCATCTTCCGCCTCGCCGGCGACGGAGGAGTCGAGGCCGGAGAAGACCAGACGCGATTCGAGCTGGGCGCCGAGCGGCTTCACGTCGAGCGCGGCGGCTGATTCGGGAAGGAGCGTGTCGAGGCGCCAGCCGGCGGCATCGCCGTACGAACGTCCGGCGCTGCGTTCCGAGGCTACGACTTCGTGCAGCCGGAACCACGGGTGCGTTTCGAGCAGCTGCACGAAGCGCTGCCCGACGGAGCCGGTGGCACCGAGAACCGCCACAGGGATGCGCGCGCTGCCACGAGCGACCGCGCGATCAGGCAATGTCAATGTTTCGGTCATTCCGCCTCATGCGTTGCAAAAGCGATTCTAAGCTGAAGAAGGCGGCCAGATGGACGATCCGGATGGCCGTCGTCCAACCCGCCAGCGGACCGACGCCGATGTCGCCGAGGTGCGCGGTGAACGGCGCATGCAACGGACCCCACCGAAAGAGCATCGAGCCATGCATCGGCGACGTCGTGCCCGCAAAATCATGAAACAGCGCCACCTCGGTGATGACGACGTCCCAGATCACCAGCCACCACGCGGCAATGCGCCATCGTGCCAGCGCGGGAACCAGCAGCGCCGGAATGACCACCGGCACGAGCACGTACCAGTACCACCCTTCTTTACCACCGATCGGGATCGGGTTACCGCCGCGGTTTGCCAGTACGCATGCGACGACGTTGTACGTTTGCGCCAGCGCGAACGCGCACAGGGCAAGGGTTGCCAGGTTGCCAGGTTGCCGGGTTGCCCATCGTCTGGCCACGATCATGGCGATCAGGATTGGCCCGAGGTAAACCGCAACCGCCGCCGGCCGCAACGCATCATTGAACTGCCCCGACGTCCACGCCGCACTCGCGATCGTCACGCGAACGATCTCGCTGATGCTCACCCTGGCGTCGTAAACGACGCCTCCCGGCTTATCGAACGCCACTACCCCCAGCGGATTGCGCGTGCGCGACGAAAGCTCGGCAAACGTGAGCAGCACCGCGATCAGCGAGACAACCACCACCGCGATCACGCGCGTTTTCGAAGCCCGCTGCCGCCACCAGAGTAGCGGCAGGATGATCAGCAACGGCCACGTGTACATCTTCGCGTTCAGCGCCAGCCCCCACACCAGCCCCTCGGCGACGATCGCCATCGGGCGACGGGAGCCGATCACGCTGATGCAGACCGCCACCGCCACGAGCATGCAGGCAAAAGCATCATTTCCCGCGCGCATCACCAGCGTTTCCCACGTTGGCAGCGAGACCAGAATCGCGCCGCCGAGGATGCCGATCGGTCCGAGCCAGCGCCGGCCGATCTCCGCCGTCGCGAAAACCGTGATCAACGCGAAAAGTAACGACATCGCCCGCCACGCTCTCAACTCGAATAGCGCGCTGCGAACCGGGACGAGGGGCGCGATGAGCGAGTAGTAGAGGCTCGTCTGCTGCGCTTCGTAGTTCTTGACGAGGTAGGGCTTGAGGTCTGCGGCCGTTAGCGGATGGTCGGTGATGACCGGTCCGCGCGCAACAATCGCGGGCCAGTTCTCACCCGCTTCGCCCATCGAAGGCATCACCCCTGGGAGCGCGGGCGTCCCGCCCGCAACACCGGCAGGATGTGAGTCGAAAGCGGGCGGGACGCCCGCGCTCCCAGCAGCAATACTCGCCATCAAATACGGCGGAATCGAAACCTCCGTCGTCGTCGGATTGCGATGTTCCGCCCGCACGAACGCCAGCCGCGCCACGTGGTACACCTCATCGAGTCCCGCGTATGGCGGCAGCGCCGCCATCTGCAGCAGCAGCCGCGCGGACGCGCAGACGATCAGCAGCGCGTACGCGATCTGGGTTTTCGTCAACCTCATTTGACGATGGTACGCTGCGCGCCCGCTTGGCCACGCACGATCCTTATGCCGCGCTCCGCGTCCGCAACTTTCTCTGGCTGATCGTCAGCTACGCCACTTCCACCGTCGCGCGCGAAGCCCAGATCGTCGTCGTCGGCTGGCAGGTCTTCGAGGCCACGCGCGATCCTCTGGCGCTCGGGATGATTGGGCTGGCCGAGGCGCTGCCGTTCATTGCGGTAGCGCTGTATGCGGGGCATGTTGCCGACCGGTTGCCGCGACGGCCGATTGCCATCGCCGGCACGTTCGCCATGCTGCTCTCCGCCATCGCGCTGCTGTTGTTCACCACCAGCGGCATGATCGGCAAAGGGCACGTCTGGCCGATTTACCTGGTCATTTTTCTATCCGGCATCGCCCGCAGCTTCATCCGGCCGGCATTCACCGCGCTGTCGGCCGAGGTGGTGACGCGCGACCTCTTCGCCAACGCCGTCGCCTGGCGCAGCTCGACGTGGCAATTCGCCGCCGTCCTCGGGCCGGCAATGGGCGGTTTGATCTACGGCTTCGCCGGCGCGGCCGCGGCCTACGCCGCCGTCATCGTACTGATGACGCTCGGGCTGGCCTCGCTCTGGCTCATCGCCCACGACGCCCGGCCGCAGCAAGGCGAAGAAATGCCGATCGGCGAGAGCCTGCGCATCGGCATCAGGTTCCTCCTCGGCCAGCGCATTCTGCTCGCGGCGATGACGCTCGATCTCTTCTCCGTCCTCTTCGGCGGCGCCGTCGCGCTCCTGCCGATCTTCGCGCACCTCCTTGGCGCCGGACCGCAAGGCCTCGGCGTGCTGCGCGCGGCGCCGGCGGCGGGCTCGCTGATCACCGGCATCATCGTCGCGCACCGCCCGCCGATGCGGCGCAGCGGCATGGCGCTCTTCGCCTCGGTGGCGATCTTCGGCCTGTGCATGATCGCCTTCGCCATCTCCCGCAACTTCTGGATCTCGCTGTCGCTCCTGGCAATCAGCGGCATGGCCGACAACGTGAGCGTGATTATCCGCGGGACATTGCTGCAGACGCTGACGCCGCAGCATCTGCTCGGGCGCGTGTCCTCCGTGAATCAAATCTTCATCGGCTCCTCGAACGAGATCGGCGCATTCGAGTCGGGTGTGGCCGCGCGCGTCCTCGGCACGATTCCCTCGGTGATCTTCGGCGGGATCATGACCCTGATCGTCGTGGCGCTGACGATGGCGTGGGCGCCGCAGCTGCGGAAAATGCGCGAAATTGACGCGATCGATCGCTGAATCACGCGTTTTTCTACCCTTCGTAGAATTTCTTGACACGCGCGATAGCCTCGGATCGATGTCGATCCCTGACCCCAACAACACTCCCATCAAAGGCCGCGGTGCCAGCTGGAATCCGCAGAACCGCTTCGAGCGCATCGAATACGTCCATGACGAGGATGCCGCACAGAGTGACGACGAGCCGGCGCCGCTGCCGCGGACGATTTTTCTGCGCGATCCGACGCGGACGATCCTGGCGCACAACGACAGTCCCGACGTCGGCTTCGATACCAGCATCAATCCCTACCGCGGCTGCGAGCACGGCTGCATCTACTGCTTCGCCCGCCCCAGCCACGAATATCTCGGCTTTTCCGCGGGGCTCGAGTTCGAGACGAAGATCCTGGTCAAGGAAGATGCACCGGAGCTTCTGCGCGAGGAGCTGATGTCGAAGAAGTACACGCCACGGACGATCGCCATCAGCGGCGTGACCGATCCCTACCAGCCGATCGAGCGGAAGCTGGAGATCACGCGCCGCTGCCTGGCGGTGCTGGCCGAGTTCCGCAATCCTGTGGGCATCATCACCAAGAACCACCTGGTGACGCGCGACATCGACATTCTGCAGGAGCTGGCCGCGCACAACGCCGTGTCGGTCCACATCTCAGTGACGACGCTCGATCCGCACCTGGCGAATCTGATGGAGCCGCGCGCGTCGCGGCCGGAGCTGCGCATCGCCGCCATCGAGATGCTGGCCAAGGCCGGGATTCCGGTCGGCGCGATGGTCGCGCCGGTCGTCCCGGCCATCACCGATCACGAGATGCCGGCCATCCTCAAGGCGGTTGCCGATGCCGGCGGAACGTCGGCCGGTTTCGTGGTCCTGCGGCTGCCGTGGGCGGTGGCGCCGCTCTTCGAGCGCTGGCTCGATGAGCATTACCCCGATCGCAAGGAGAAGGTGATGAATCGCGTCCGCGACCTGCGCGAAGGGAAGCTCTACGACCCGCAGTGGGGAGTCCGCCAGCGCGGCAAAGGGATCTTCGCCGATCAGATCGAATCGATGTTCGAAGTCACCTGCCGCCGCCTGCACCTGAACGAGAAGCGCTACGACATGTCGGCCGACTCCTTCCGCCGACCGACGCCGCAAGGTAGTCTCTTCTGACCATGGGACAGATCTTCGAAGGCAAACACGTCCTGGTCCTCGAGCGCGACGGCTGGGAGTTCGTCGAGCGGAAGAAGGGGAAGTCGGCGGTGGTGATCCTGGCGCTCACCGACGACGATCACGTCATCCTCGTCGAGCAGTTCCGCCGCCCGGTGAACGCGCGCGTCATCGACTTTCCCGCCGGCCTGGTCGGCGACGACGACGGGAACGACGATCCTGCCGCAACCGCGCGTCGCGAGCTGGAGGAGGAGACCGGCTACGTCTGCTCTTCGGTCGAGCGCCTGACGAGTGGTCCGACCTCGCCCGGGATCACCTCGGAGACCGTGGCGTTCTACCGCGCCACGGGATTGTCGCAACGCGGAGCGGGCGGGGGAGTGGCGGGCGAGGACATCACGGTGCACCGCATTCCGCGCGGCTCGATTGTCGAATGGCTGAATCAGAAACAGGACGAAGGCGTGATGATCGACCTGAAGATCTGGGCAGGATTGTGGTGGCTCCCCGGCCGTTAGCCGCCGCCGGTTCAGGATGACAGGGAAGCCAAAATCTTCTCGTGCACGCCGCCAAACGCGCCCGATGACATCACCAGAATGACGTCGCCCTCCTGCGCATCGCGCGCGACCACGTCCGCGATGGCGTCGAAGTCGTTGATCTGCTCCGCGCGGATGCCGTCCCCGTTCAGTCGCTCCACGATCGTGGAGGCCGACATCATCTTGTCGAGGCCGTAGCGCGTTTCGTAGCGGCCCTGGTGGAAGATCGGTCCGATGATGACGCGGTCTGCCTGGTGGAAGGCGTCGATGTAGCCGCCTTCGAACTCCTTGCGGCTGGAGGTGATCGAGCGCGGCTCGAAGAGCGCCCAGATCCGCCGGCCCGGATAGCGCTTCTTCGCGCCGGCGAGCGTGGTGGCGATGGCGGTGGGGTGATGGGCGAAGTCGTCGATGACGGTGACGCCGCGCTCGATGCCGCGCACTTCCATCCGCCGCTTGATTCCTTGAAACGTCTCCAGCCCGCGTTGAATCTCCTCGGTGGAGAGTCCGCGCAGCCGGGCGATGGCGATGTCGGCGAGCGCATTGACGATGTTGTGCTGTCCCGAGAGCGTGGTTCGGAAGCGGAACCACTCGCTCCCTTCCCACCATGCCGTGAACGCGCTTCCCTCGGATGTGAATTCGGCGTCGGTGGCGAAGACATCGCAGCCGCGCGACATCCCGAAGGTGAGCCAGCGCGCCTGCGCATCCGTTCGCAGCGATCGAACATTGGCGTCGTCGCCATTGGCCACGATCACATCGCCCGGCGCCACCTGCTGCACGCCCTTGCGAAAGGCGTCGATGATGGCGTCGAGATTCGCGTAAATGTCCGCGTGGTCGAACTCGATGTTGTTCACCAGCAGCGTGTTCGCGCCGTAGTGCAGAAACTTCGGCCCTTTATCGAAAAAGGCGGTGTTGTATTCGTCGCCCTCGATGACGAACTCCGGGCCGTTTCCCAGCTTGTAGTTCTGATCGAAATTCAGCGGGATCCCGCCGACCACCATGCTGGGATCGCGGCCGGCCGACTCGAGCAGCCACGCCATCAGCGAGGTGGTGGTGGTCTTGCCATGCGTCCCCGTCACGACAATGGAGTGTTTCTCCTTGATGAAGAGCTGGTGGATGGCCTCCGGCATCGACGTGTACGGCAGGTCGAGCTCCAACGTGGCAACGGCCTCGGCATTGGTGGAGGCGGCGGCGTTGCCGATCACCACCAAGTCGGGATGGAACGTCACCAGGTGGTCTTTCGTATACCCCTCGAGCACCGCTATGCCGAGTCGTTCGAGGTAGGTGGACATCGGAGGGTAGACGTGCTCATCGGAGCCGGCCACCTCGTAGCCGCGCTCCTTCAGCATCCCGGCCAGCGAGGCCATCGCCGTGCCGCCGATGCCGATCAGGTAGACCTTTTTCAGAGCTGGTAGTTCTTTGACGTGGGCCATAGCGGCGCGGACTGAGCAAGAAGCGTGCTTCCGCGGCGCGGATTGTAGAATGGACGGGCCGGAGCGGAGGGAATCGTCATCCGTGAGGGGCTGTTCGAATCCGCGGTTCACAAGAAACTTTCACGTCGTCCAACACAGGGAGGATTCTGTCCATGTTGTCGAAGCGAATTCTAGTCGTCATGATCGCGGTCCTCGTTGCGCTGACCGCCGCCATTTCGTTTGCCGCCGATGAGCCGGCCAAGGCCAAAAAGACTGCCGAGCCCGCCGCCGAAAAGAAGGCCGAGCCCGCTGCCAAAGATGCGGCGCCACGCCTGACCATCGTCGAGCCGATCAAGGACTACGGCACGATCCCGAAGGGTGAAAAGCTCGACTGGGCCTTCGTCGTCAAGAACACCGGCGACGCCGACCTGCAGATCGTCTCCGCCAAGCCCGGATGCGGCTGCACGGTGGCCGACTTCGACAAGGTCATCAAGCCCGGACAGACCGGCAAGGTCACCGCGCACGTCGACACCACCGCCTTCGCCGGACCGATCGCGAAGACCGTGACGCTGGAGACGAATGACCCCACCACGCCGACCTCGCAGCTCACGATCCACGCGATCGTGAAGCCGTACGTCGAGGCGTTCCCGGCCGGCTTCGTCCGCTTCAACCTCCTGCAGGGCGAGGTCGACGCGCAGAACGTGGTCCTTTACTCGGAAGAGGAAGAGCCGTTCGCCGTCACCAAGGTGGAAGTTCCGATCGACCCGGCCACGAACGAGCCGGTCAAGTGGGTCACCGCAACCGCCGAGAAGATCCCCTCGGAAGCGGAGAAGGCTCCGAACGTCGGCCGCACCGGCCAGGATCAGTACCGGGTGAAGATCACCGTCGGCGGTCCGGACGCCAAGCTCGGTCCGCTCTCGGACAAGATTCACATCATCACCAATTCCAAGCATCAGCCGGACTACTTCGTCAGCCTTTCCGGTGTCGTCCGTCCGCCGTTCCGTGTCGAGCCCACCGTTCTGAACTTCGGCGAAGTTTCGCCGGCGGACCTCGCAGCCACGCGTTCGGTCGTGCTCCGCTCGAACAACCTCAAGGCGCCGGAGACCTTCGTCGTTTCGAAGGCGGAGTCGAGCATTCCGACGGTGGTGACGAGCGTGAAGCCGACCGCCAACAAGGGCGAGTACGAGGTTTCCCTCCAGATCGCCAAGGATGCCAAGCCGGGCGACGTCGACGGCAGCGTGAAGATCTACACGAACGACAAGATGACCCCGGTCGTGACGGTGCCGATGAAGGCCACCATCAAGACCGCCGCACCGGCCGCGGCCGCGTCGAAGTAAGCCGATCCCAATCGAATCAAACGAAAGGCCGCCTTCGGGCGGCCTTTTCAGTTGACGATGGAGATCCCGACGCCATCGCCGGTCGCGAGCACGATGGTGGTCAGCCGCGGGTCGGTGGTGATGCGCTTGTTGAAGGCGCGCAGCGCATCGGTCGAGGGATCGTGGACCTCATCGGCGACCTTGCCGCCCCACAGCAGGTTGTCGCAGACGATCATCGCTCCGGTTGCCAGCTTCGGCAGGAGCTGATCGAGATACTGCTCGTACTCGCTCTTGACGCAGTCGATGAAGACGAAGTCGAACGGCCCGGCCAGATTCGGCAGCACTTCGAGCGCCGCTCCCTGATGGAAGGTCACCCCGCACGCGAGCTGCGCTTCGCTGACAAACTGTTTGGCCGTGGCGAGAATGTCGCGATCGAGCTCGATGGTCTCGATGACCGCATCCGCCGGACACTCGCGCCCGAGGACGATGACGGAGTAGCCGATGTTCGTGCCGACCTCGATCAGGTGCTTCGGCTCCTTCGCCCGCACCAGAATCCGCATGAGCTGCCCGACCTCAGGATCCGCAATCGGATGGCCGTGCTCCGCCGCGAAATCCTCCATCCGCGCCAGAAGGGCGTCACGCGGCGGAAGAAGGGTCTCGAGATACTCAGCCTGGACGCGTTTGATGACCTGATCGATGCGGGATTTCATAAGGGGAGCTTAGCGCAAGCGGGACCCTGTCATTCTGAGCGACGCGAAGAATCCCCACCACGGAATCCGCCGAGCACGCGCTGACGCGGTCCTTCCGAGGGAGGGCGGTCCTGCGCGACGCGTTCGTCTATTCTTGACCGCCGCCCGACGCATGCGGTGAATACCGTCGAGCGGCGGCCGCCAGCCGGGGATTCTTCGCGTCGCTTCTAATGACGCGCGCGAAGCAAACCTATCGAGCGCCCCTCTCCCCGCATCGAGCGGGGAGAGGGAGACACGCAGCGAAGCGGAGTGCGGGTGAGGGGTGGTGCCCGATTGCGCAGTCTGCGCGAGCTCCGCCCCCTCATCCGCCTGTCGGCACCTTCTCCCCCGCTGAAAAACGCGGGGAAGAAGGACTCTCGATGTTAGAACCGTGTCATCTCTACTTCACCGTTAACCGGCTCGCAATGACAGGCTTGCTTACCTTGCCTCCACCGCCTCCCGCAGCCGTTCGGCCTGGAAGTGGCCGGTCAGCGGCTCGAGGAGCACGTCGAGATTGCCGTTCATGATGTCGGGGAGGTTGTGGACGGTCAGGCCGATGCGGTGGTCCGTCACACGATCCTGAGGGAAATTGTAGGTGCGGATTTTTTCCGAGCGGTCTCCGCTGCCGATCATTCCTTTGCGGGTTGCGGAGAGCTCGTCTTCGCGCTTCTGGCGCTCGATGTCGTAGAGGCGGGCTTTGAGGACTTTGAGCGCTTTCGCGCGGTTCTTGATCTGCGATTTCTCGTCCTGGCAGGAGACGACCACGCCGGTGGGGAGATGGGTCATGCGTACCGCGGAGTAAGTCGTATTGACCGACTGTCCGCCCGGGCCTGAGGAGCAGAAGGTGTCGATGCGCAAATCCTTCTCGTTTACCTGAATGTCGATGTCCTCGACCTCGGGGAGCACGGCCACGGTGATCGCCGAGGTGTGGATGCGGCCCTGGGTCTCGGTCTGGGGAACGCGCTGGACGCGGTGGACGCCCGACTCGAACTTCAGCTTCGAGTAGACCTTGTTGCCTTCGATCTGTAGCGTGGCGTCTTTGATGCCGTTGACTGAGGAGTAGTTCGCATCCGTCATGTCCACCTTCCAGCGCTTGGTCTCGGCATAGCGGACGTACATGCGCATGATCTCGGCGGCGAAGAGCGACGCTTCGTCGCCGCCGGTGCCGGCGCGGATCTCGACGAACACGTTCTTGTCGTCGTTCGGATCCTTCGGCTGCAGGAGGAGCTGGATCTCTTTCTCCAGCGCCGGTGCTTTCGGCTCCAGCTCGGCGATCTCCATCTCGGCAAGCTCGAGCATGTCGTCGTCGGACTTCAGCATCTCGTGCGCGTCCGCCAGGCGCTTGCGGATGTCTTTCAGCTGGCGGTATTTCGCCACGACGTCGTCGATCTCCGAGACGGCCTTCATCGTGTCGCGGAAGACGGCCACGTCGGTGGCCACGGCCGGATCGGCCATCTTCTGCTGCAGTTCTTCGTAGCGCTTTTCGATTTCGTCGAGTTTTTCGTACATGGTGCGGTCCCGCCAGAAACAAAAATGGGAAGGCGCGGCATGCGCCTTCCCACGATCATGTCAGAAGCGTAGCTAAGCGACGGCTGCCTGGGTCTCGTCCACCACGTCGTACAGCAGTGCTTCTTTCAGCGCGGTGATGGCCACGGCCAGCTGCATGTCGTCGGGCTCTTTGGTGGTGATCTTCTGGAGCCACATTCCGGGGCGGGTCAGCATCCGGCAGATCGGATTGCCGAGGTGGCGGGCCGAGAAGCGGATGACCTCATAGGCCAAGCCAGCGATCAGCGGGATCAGCACCACCCGGGCGAGGAACTTGACTGCGAACGGCACCGTCGACGGGACCAGCGAGAAGACCAGGATGGAGATGGCCATCACGAACATCAGGAAGCTGGTGCCGCAGCGAGGATGGAGGGTCGATTTTTTGCGCGCATTCTCGACGGTCAGGTCCTCGTTCGCTTCGAACGTGTAGACCGTCTTGTGCTCCGCGCCGTGGTACTGGAAGACGCGCTTGATCTCGTCCATGAACGAAATCGAGAGGATGTAGACGAAGAAGAAGACCGCGCGCAGGACGCCGTCGATGGCGTTGTAGGCGATGTTGCCCATCTGCGGCGCGAAGTAGTGGCGGATCAGGTTGGTGATGCCGAGCGGCGCCAGGATGAAGACGCCGACGCCGAGCACCAGCGCGATCAGCATCGAACTGGCCACCGCCCAGCTGGACATCTCCTGCTCGCCTTCCTCGTTCTCGGTGGCCACGCTGGCCGAATAGTTCAGCGCGCGGATGCCGAGGATCAGCGACTGGATCAGTACGACCGAGCCGCGGAGGACGGGGAACTTGAGGAAGGGATACTTCGTCGTGACCGAGACGAGCTTGTCCTTCTTGATGGCCACGTCGCCGTTCGGCTGCCGCACGGCCACCGAGTAGCCGGTGAGCGAGCGCATCATCACGCCCTCGATCACGGCCTGGCCGCCGATGAGCATGTCGACGTTGCGGTCAGCAGTCGCGGCCGGCATCGACGCGGTCAGGCCGTTCGTGACGGCGCTGAAGGTGCCGGTGATCAGCTTTGCCGCGCCGAGCCACGCCTTCCGAGGGGACATTATTTCGCTGCCGCCTCTTTCGGGCCGGCCTTCTTGGCGTAGCGCTGCTGGAAGCGGTCGATGCGTCCGGCGGTATCGAGCAGTTTTTGCTTGCCCGTGAAGTAGGGATGGCACTTCGAGCAAATCTCGACGCGCAGCTCTTTCTTGGTCGAGCCGGTCATCCACGTTTCGCCGCAGGCGCAGTGCGCCTGGACCTGCTGATATTTCGGGTGAATCTCTGGTTTCATTGGCTTTACCTCGTTGAGGACTCTTTCAGGGTCGCTGTGGAAACGGCCAGTATATCCAAAAAATTGCGGGCACGGCCCGCGGCGCTGGTTGCCCAAGGCTCAGCCAACATCGCGGACTCAACGTAGGCCGGACTCTCCAGTCCGACTGGCTGATCAGGGTCTGAAACTACAGTGACGAGGGGTTATTCGCCAGAGGCCGGACTGAGAGTCCGACCTACGTTTTGCATTCGCTACTTCGCCCCGAATGCCGCGGCCACCCAGTACATCAGGCCGCCCATGAACGCCGCCATGGGGATGGTCAGGATCCAGGCCCAGACGATGCGGCCGGCGACGCCCCAGCGGACGGCGGACATCCTCTTCGTGGCGCCGACGCCGACGATCGCGCCGGTGATGGCGTGCGTCGTCGAGACCGGGATGCCGAAATGCGTGGCGGTGAAGATGGCCACCGCGGCGCCGGTCTCGGCGGCGAACCCGCTGACCGGCTGCAACTTCGTGATCTTCGATCCCATCGTGTGGATGATCCGCCAGCCGCCGGCCAGCGTTCCCAGCCCGATCGCGGCGTGCGCGGCCAGGATGACCCACATCGGGACGTCGAACACCTTGATGTAGCCGGCGGTGAAGAGAACGCCTGTGATGATGCCCATGGTCTTCTGGGCGTCGTTCGCGCCGTGGCTGAGGCTGAAGGCGGCGGCCGAGAGAAGCTGCATCCGGCGGAACCAGCGGTCGACGCGCTGCGGCGTCACCCGGCGGAAGACCCAGAAGGTCGCGGTCATGAGTCCGAGGCCGGCGATGAGGCCGATGACCGGCGAGACCACGATGAAAATCAGGGTCTTTGACCAGCCGCTCAGCTCGATCACGCTGAACGACATCGCCCGTGCCACAGCCGCCCCCGCGTAGCCGCCGATCAGCGCGTGCGAGGAGCTCGTGGGCAAGCCGAAGTACCAGGTGATGAGATCCCAGATGATCGCGCCCATCAGCCCGGCGAAGATGACCCCGAAGGTGACCGCGCGGATGTCGATCATCCCCTTGCCGATGGTCTTGGCCACGGCCGTGCCGAAGCCGAAGGCAGCCACGAAGTTGAAGAAGGCCGCCCAGATCACTGCCTGGCCCGGCGAGAGCACCCGCGTGGAGACGATCGTGGCGATCGAGTTGGCGGCGTCGTGAAAGCCGTTGATGTAGTCGAACACCAACGCCACGCCGATCAGACCGGCGACGATCAGAAAGAGGTGACTCGGCATCAGCTGTGTTTCACGACCACGTTTTCGAGGAGATTGGCCACATCTTCACAGCGGTCGGTGGCGTCCTCGAGCAGGTCGAGGATCTCTTTCCACTTCATGACCGCGATCGGGTCGCGTTCTTCGTCGAACAGCTGGCCGACTGCTTTTTGATGGACGCGATCAGCCTCATTCTCGAGGCGATTGATCTCGACCGCGCATTCGAGCACGCCGCTATGTTTCTCCAGCGCCATCACCGCGTTCCGGACCACCTCGGCGGACGACGAAATGATCCTGGCCAGTTCGCGCGCACCGAAACGGACGCGGTCGATGCGATAGAGCGGCACCAGGGCGGCGGCGTTGTCGATGGCGTCCATCACGTCGTCCAGCGTGCGGGCCAGCGAGTGGATGTCCTCGCGATCGATCGGCGTCACGAAGGTCTTGTTGAGCCGCTGGATGATCTCGTGAGTGAGGAAGTCGCATTTGTGCTCGACCTCCTTGATCTCGTGCGCCTTGTCGGCGATCGGCGGATCGGTGGCGAACATCTGTTCGAGCAGCATGGCCCCGACCTTGAGCTGGTCGGCCATGGCGATGAAGTCGGCGTAGAAAGTCTCTTCACGGGGCAGCAGGCGAAAACGCACGGTCAGGGACCTCCGTCGAAAGCGCGCGGATTGTATCGGAAAGGCTTGGTCCGGTCAGAAGCTCAGTAGCAGCTTGATGCCGTAGTTCGTCAGATGCGTGCCGGACGCCGGTCCGCGCGTGGCGTCGCGGTCGAGCATCACGGCGGAGGAGACGCCCGCCTGCACCGGGAGCCAGTAGGCGATGCCTTCGATGTCGCGCGTCTTCGTGCCCGCCGCGTCGGTGTGGAGCGTGTCGCGCCGCAGAAGCGCCTCCCAGCCGTGGCCGAACTTCGGGTTGGCCCAGACCGAGGAGCCGTGCGTCTTCGTTTCCGTTGCGGTGGATGACGGCCGGTCGGTCGTCGAGAGAACTTCGATCGCCGCGATGACCAGGGGATGCTCATACGCCACCTGGCCCAGAGTCCGATTGCGCGGCAGGCCGGCGGCGTAGTGATCGGCATCGTAGAAGCCGCTGATGCGCAGTCCGCGCAGGACGGTACTCGACGGCATCGGGCGCAGGGTGGCGCGGATCTGCTTGGCCTTCTGGTCATTCACCTCCGAGTGCGCCCACCCTTCGCCGTTGTAGATGCCGGCCTGCAAATCGCCGTAGTCCTGCGGGAAGTTGTAGTGAAACGTGACGCCCGCATCCGAGGGGAAGAGAAAGCCTTCGCGGTCGACGAAGGTCGTTCCCTGAAATCGATAGCGATAGATCGATTCGGCGAAGTCGAGCCACGGAGTCTGATTGATTCCCGCGCGGACCCAGGAGCCTTTCGTCAGCCACTGGTCGAGATTGAGCTGCGCCCAGGCGAACTTGATCCGGAAGGTCTGGCTGCCCGAAAGCGAGCTCGAACTGCTCGTCTCCCGCGCGATCTCCGGCGTGATGCGATAGGAGATGTAGCGATTGAGACTGCCGGTGAAGTTGATGTACACCCGGCTGACGTTGAACGAGCTCGGGTGGATCTCGTTCCCATCCGCATCGCGCGCAGGAGGAGCGACCGACGCCGTGTAGGTGTAGTCGGCAAAGAGAACGCCGCCGATCTTGATCGCCGGCGCATCGGGCGACGACGTCGTCGTTTGCGCGGCGAGTGGGAAAGCTAGAAGTGCGATGAGTACGGCGGCGTAGCGCATGAAGCGCGGAGTCTAAGGCAGAGGCAGCCGAATCGTGAATGTTGCGCCGTGGCCTTCTTCGCTCGAAACGCTGATCGAGCCGTTGTGGGCCTCGACGATTGCTTTGGCGATGTAGAGGCCGAGGCCGAGGCCGCCGTAGTAACGGCTGGAGACGTTGCGGGCGCGGTGGAAGCGCTCGAACAGTTTCGGGATCTCGTCGCGGGGGATGCCGATCCCGCCGTCGATGACCGCCGTCAGCATGTGGTTCCCATCGATCTGCGTCACCAGCTCGATGTCGGTCCCCTCGGCGGAATACTTGATGGCGTTCGAGATGAGGTTGTCGACCACCTGCCGCATCCGGTCGGGGTCGACGTGCAGCGTCGTCTCCGGCACGTCGGCGGAGAACTTGATCGTCCGCGCCGGGTTCTGCACGCGGAAGGCGGTGGCGCGGCGGTCGAGGAACTCGCGCCACTGGATCGGCTGACGGTCGATCTGCAGCCGGTTGGTCTCGATACGCGAGACGTCCAGCAACTCGGAGATGAGGCCCATCATCCGATCGACCTCGCCGAGGACGGCGTTGAGGTACGTCGAGCGCTCCTCGGGCGGGAGATCGCTGATCGTCTGCGCGAGGAGCTGCGTGTAGCCCTTGATCGTCGTCAGCGGCGTGCGCAGCTCGTGCGACGCCACGGAGAGAAACTCGTCCTTTTTGCGATCGAGCTCCTGCAGCGCGGTGATGTCGCGGATCACCAGGACCGCGCCGACGATACCGTTGCTCTCGATCGGTGCCACAGCGATGGAGAGGTCGAGATCCTTGCCGGTGATGAAGTGCCGGGCCATGGCCAGGTAGTCGGGCACGGTCAGGCCACGAAGAGCGCGAGCGTGCGGCAGATCGTCATTCGGAATCGGCCGGCCGTCGGGATAGCGGAGGTTGAGCGGCGCGAACGACCCGTGCTCGACCGCCTCGGTGCGCGAGCCGAAACCGAACATGGTGATGGCCGCTTCGTTGACCGAGACCACCTGACCGCCGGCGTCGTAGACCCACAAACCATCCGTCATCGAGCTGAGGATCGAATCGAGACGCGCCGAGCGCTCGGCCATCGCCTGCGCCAGATCCTCGATCTCGCGCCGGGCGTTGACCTGATCGGTCACGTCCTGGATCAGAACGGTGAGGCTCTGCGTGATTCCGGAGAATCGCCCGCGGACGGCCGAGACGATCCGGTTGATGTAGGTCGGCGTCGGCTTCGTGTCGGCCCGGAACGCTTCGTCGAAACGCATCTCGCCCGATTCGGCGACCTGCTTGAGCGGCTTTTCCAGCGACGGGATGACTTCATCGACGCGCAACCCGATCAGCCGCGTATCGAGCGCGATCTTGCCGAGGCGCTCCACGAAATCGACGAAGCGGGCGTTGGCCAGCTCGAAACGGAGCTCATCGGCCGAGAAGACGGCCACGCCGATCGGCGCCGTTTCGATGACGGCCTCGAATCGAACGCGAGCATCGACCTCACGCCGCGCAAGCTCCTCCGCGGCGCGATGTCCTTCCTGCGAGATGCGCGTCAGGCGATGAATGTGACTGGCCGCGCCGATGCGCTCGGCAACCGCCTGCGCAAACTCGAGATCCTCGGCATCGAAACTCCGCCGCGAGTCCGACCGGGCGATGACCAGCGCGCCGATGCGATCGCCATACGACTCGATCGGCGTGGCGATCAGCGTCTGCTCGTTCATCGCCGCGACGATCTCGCCCTCGGCCGTGTCGCGCGTGAAATCCGCCGCCGCCTTCGCGCCGAACTCGGAGTAGAGCAGCGGCCGGCCGATCTGGAAGACCGTGCCCGGAATGCCTTCGCCGGCGTGATACGGGTTGTGCGAAAGGTAGTCGCGGAAGCGGTGCACCTCGCTCGCTACCGGCGCCACCGAGGCCATGCCCACCATGTGCAACTCGCTCGACCCGCTGTGGTAGAGAAAGATCATGGCCGTGCCGCCGACGGCATCGGCGACGCGGCGGGCCGGCTCGTCGAGCTCTTCGAACGATGGCTGCATCGTTACCGCATCCACGCCGAGGTTGGCCAGGCATTCCGCGCGGCGGCGGCGCCACGCTTCGCGCTCAGCCGTCTGCCGCTCATCGGTGACGTCGCGCGAGAGCACGACCGAGCCGATGACGTGATTGCGATCGTCGCGGATCGGCGCCGCTTTCAGATTGATGACGCGATCGTCACCGCTGCGCGCGTCGTGCACGAGGTAGTCGGACTTGACCGTCTCCCCGCGCACCGCCCGCATCGACGGCAGGTCGTCTGCTTCCAGCGGGCTGCCGTCGATGTAGCGGTGCCGGTTCTTGCGCACGCGCCCCTCGGGATCGGGAGCGAAGAGCGACACCGGCTCGCGCTGCGCCGCGGCGTTCATGCGCTCCAGCTGTCCGCGGGCGTCGTAGATCGCGGCCGACTCCGGGATCTGATCGAGGATGGCCGTGACCTTCGCCATCTCGCGCACGGCCTTTTCATGCAGCAGCGTGTTGTTGAGCGACAGCGTGGCATAGCGTCCGATCTCGGTGAAAAGCGAGATGTCCTCATCCGTCCACTGCCGCGGCGCGGAGCATTGGTGGAGCCCGAAGGCCCACGGCTCGTCGTCGCGCGGCCGCAGCACCTGTACCATCTCCGAGCGGACCTGGAAGATCTCCGCCTGCTCGCGATCGAGATCGGGATCGTCTTCCATGATCACGATCGGCCCATCGGCATCGAGCAGGCGCCGGATCATTCTGGCCGAGTGCTTCAGCGACAAGGTCTTCGGCGCGCCGTCCTGCGGGACCGAATATGACGGCGCGCTGACGGCGAAGCGGACCTTGGCCAGTTCGGCCTGCTCGTTGACCGGATGCAGCAGCCAGGCGCGATCGGCGCCGAACTCCTGGCGCGTGATCGAAACGATCCGCCGCAGCACTTCTTTCAGCTCCAGCGTCCCCGTGAACGATTCGAGGATGTTCGAGAGGAACCGGTAGCGCTCCTCGGAACTGAAGTTCTGCGGACGCGCGCGGCGGTCGAGGTAGCGAATCATCAGCCGCCTCACCGCGCCATCGTCGCCGTCGCCATTTCCTTCCGGCAGTTCGAGCATGCGCGCGGCCGGCTGCTTACGCTCGACCTCATCGCGAAGGCGCTGCCACGATCCGTCGCTGCTGACGGCAATGAGGGCGAAGGTTTCCCGATCGAGAAGTTCGAGCGCTTCCTGCTCCGAACCGGTGACGACCGGCGTAAAGCTGAGCGAGGCCGCAACGTCGGCGGGAGCCTTCGCCTCTGCCTCGGAGGCCACGATCAGGACCTGATTCGACATTGGAAATGTTGCGTCGGAGAAGCGCCCGCAGATGCTACCACCAAGATTCCGCCGCTTAGAATGTCCTGGATGCCCAAACGCACCTTTGACGAGCTCGTGCAGTTGATGCAAAAGCTTCGCGGCCCGGAGGGTTGTCCCTGGGACCGCAAGCAGACGCTGCCGAGCCTGAAGCCGTTCGTGATCGAGGAGTCGTACGAGGTCGTCGACGCCATCGACCGCGACGACCGCGCCGCGCTGGCCGAGGAGCTGGGTGACTTTCTCCTGCAAGCAGTCTTCATCGCCGAGCTGACCCGCGAAGAAGGCTCGTTCGACATCTACGACGCCATCACCGCCATCCACGACAAGCTGGTCCGCCGCCACCCCCATGTCTTCGGCGACGTCGAAGCCGGCGATGCCGAAGAGGTGCTGGTCAACTGGGAAAAGTTAAAAAATGAGGAACGCAAGGCCGAGAACAAGAGCGTCCTCTCCGGCGTACCGCAATCGCTGCCGGCGCTCTTACGCGCCTCGCGTCTGACCGAAAAAGCAGCTCGCGTCGGCTTCGACTGGCGCCGCACAGAGGACGTCTTCCACAAACTCGACGAAGAAATCGCCGAGCTCCACGAAGCGATCGCCTCGGGCGATGCTTCCCAAGTTCACGATGAAGTCGGCGACCTGCTTTTCACGATCGCAAACATCGCTCGCAAGCTGGACGTGAACGCGGAAGAAGCGCTGCAATCCACCAACCGAAAGTTCACAAGACGCTTCGGCTCGATGGAGTCGCAAGTGCGCGCAACCGATCGCAATGTGGACGACCTGACGCTGGAAGAAATGGACGCGTTATGGGACGAAGCAAAAGCGGCGGAGCGATGACTTGCTGTCATTCAGAGCGAAGCGAAGAATCCCCGGCTGGCGGCCGCGGACGATCGCTCGCGCTGCTGGTTCCGGGAGGTGGTCAGGCGCGGCACGTTCGCTTACGCGCAACCGCCACCCGCGCTGCGATTACGTTTACCCACGGACCGCGGAATCCAGCCAGGGATTCCTCGCGATGCTTCTAATGACACGTCCGAAGCAAACCTATCGAGAGTCCCTCTCCCCGCGTCGAGCGGGGAGAGGGAGACACGCAGCGAAGCGGAGTGCGGGTGAGGGGTGGTGCCCGACTGCGCAGTCTGCGCAAGCTCCGCCCCCTCATCCGCCTGTCGGC
>Ga0157375_10000149_pt1 | contig 68263 bp, 98 predicted proteins | sample M35metaG_FD_115311 | JGI IMG/M metagenome (GOLD analysis project Ga0157375, IMG submission 115311) | Miscanthus rhizosphere microbial communities from Kellogg Biological Station, Michigan, USA - M3-5 metaG | ecosystem: Host-associated > Plants > Roots > Rhizosphere > Soil | place: USA: Michigan...
CGATAGCTTCCAGCGCCGCTTGCGAAAGGTCACCGGCCCCAGGAGCGCCGCCACTGTCAGGCCGTACCCGGCCGCCGCCGGAGCGGCCCGGCATACCGCTGCCGCCGTGTACCTCGCCGACGCCTGTGCCACCCGTTCCCGTGCTGCCTGTGGTTGGTTTGTCGGCACCGGGGTGAAGGTCGAAGACGTCCCGCAGCACGTCGGCGATCTTATTGTAGATCGTGTCTACTAAATCGACGCGCGGGCGGAAGTTTCCGCTGCCCGCCCACCAGTGCTGGAAGCCCAGCACCATGTTGTCGAGCATCGACCCCTGACCGCCGATCGGCGGGCCGTCGTAGCTGTGCGGTCGGCCAGCGTCATTGGCTTTCGGAAGCCCAAGCCAATCCCAGGCTTTGTTGAACCCCTGCTGAATACCCCAGGCGTCGCTGGAGCTTTCGCCTCGGGCTTTTTCTTCCGCTCGGGCGCGCTGTTCTCCTGCCTGCTGCTCCTGCCAGTGCTTCCTTTCCTCCTCCGGGGTCCGACTGGTCGGGATCAGGCCGCTGACGCCGTGGCTGGTGGTGCCCTCCAGGATGATCCCGGCAAGGGCGAGCTTGCCCAGGAACCCGCTGCGGAAAGACGTTCCGGCCGCCTGCCCGGCTACCCCGGCAGCGGCGACCAATGGCGCGAACATCACCGCAATCGCACCTTGGACGAGGCCGCCGATAATCGCCTTGATGGCGGAGAAGCCGAACAGCACGACCAGTGCGGTCCCGGTCGCGCCGATGACTTCGTTCAGTTTGCCGAGCCAGCCGATCAGGACTTTGACGGCGCCCCATAGCTCGGCAATGACCTTGCCTGCCGCGTCCAGCTTCTGCTTGAAGTCCTCGATGTTCTCGCGGTTGCTGAACCACCGCTCCAAGTCGGCGGCCAGCTCTTTGACCTTGGGCGCCGCGACGTCCGTCATCCATTTGCCGAACCAGTCCAGCAATGGCTTCAGCAGCGGGAAGACGGTGAGGGTGAATTTCTCGAAGATCGTGGAGATTTGCATCCATAGGAAGCCCCACGACTGCATGGCCTCGAAGGCCAGCTTCCCGGATTTGTCGGCGTCGAGCCCAATGGAGGCGAGCCACTTCTTGCTCTCCTCCGCCCACTTCTTTCGTTCGGTGTTGAACCGCGCCCCTTGGGCGATCATGTCGGCGTTGACGTGCAGGGTCTTTTCTAGGAGGTCGCGGTAATTGGCGATCTCCGCGTCCTTGAGCGGACCCGCAGGCATCTTCAGGAGCTGTTCGTACCTGTCGATCAGCCCTCCCAGCGCCTGCTCGGCAGTGCCGCTGGCGGCGTTGAAGCCCGGCACCAGACCGGCGATGAAGTGCTTCATCCCCGGCGAGTCGAGCATCAGCCGGTTGAGGCTTTGCAGCGATCCCTTAAAGGCGTCGGCGCCGATGCCGATCTGCCCGAAGGCGAACTCCAGCGACTTCAGGTTATTGGCGCTGGTGCCGAGCTGGGCCGACAGGAAGAACAGGTTCTCGAATTGTCGCCCGACCCGGCGGATCGACTCCTCGATCCCGATCGCCAGCGCGCTGAAGCCCACCGCGAACTGCTTCGCCGACTTCTCGACGTTCTGGATCGCGGCGTTGAACTTCTTCAGACCTTCTTCGTCGACCTTAAATCCCAAGCCGATTAAAAAACTTTTTATTACGTCATCAGCCATCGCGTGCCTCCCTCTGCGCCTCGGCGGCGCGCGCTTCGTTCTCGGCGCGCACGATCAGGAACTCGTTCATCCGCGCGATGTCGTCGAGGCTCAAGGTGCCGTCTAGCAGGCTCTCATAACGGCACATCCCGGCGTGGACGGGAGCGAGACACCACTCCTCGTCCTGGTCGGTCATTGCAAGGTAGTCGACTGCCGGTCCTCTGCGGCCCCCGAGTTCTGGCCCAGGAGGCCGCGCAAAGAAGGGCCGAGGTTGTCTTGGACAACCTCCATCGTGAGCTGGATCAGCGCGGCCAGGTCGAGGTCCTCGAACATCAGGTTGCCGCCGCGCATGACCGGCACCCAGTTCGACCCGTTGTGCTTCTGGCAGACCGTCAGGCACTTCTTCAGCACATAGTCGACGTCGGCGTCCTCCATCTTGCTGAGCACGTCGGCGATCGGCCCCAGCGTGTCGAACAGCATCTTGTTCTGCTGCGCCACCTCCTGGGCATCCGGCGGCGCCTCGAAGTCGTCAGTGCTGCCGTTCCCGCCGTTGGCATAGTCTGGCGGGGCGCTGGTTTCGGGGCGCTGGGGGAGCTTGGAGAGCGCCGCAGCGTATCCCCGCCCCATGCTGAAGATGATCGGCGCGACCTTGCGCGCGACGTGCGCCTGATCGAACACATTCATCTTGTTGACCCGGAACCGCTCGCCGTTGATTTCAATCTCGGTCATGCGGGGGGTGTCCTAGCGGTCAGAGCTGCCCTTTGCGGGCGCGTTATTAGTAATGCTAGACCGAAAGCCCGTTCCCGAGCACGAAGTCGACCTTGACCGAGTGGAAGGCCCAGGTCATTTCGCCGCCGTCTTTGGCGTAGGTGACATCGGCGAACTTGGCGAACGCCACCTGCTGAGCGGTGATCACATCGCCCCGCGCCAGGTCGCGGATCGAGATCGTGTTGCGCCCGTGCGCCGCCGCGTCACCCGTGTCGGCGGCGTACATCTGCGCCAGGAGCGCATTAGCGGGCGCGGTCTTCAGAAACCGCACGGTGATCGTCGCGGCCTTGCCGGCGTGCAGCGAGTGCATGCCCTCGCCACCCGCGCCGATCGTCATGGTGTTCTTGTCTTCCTGCATGACGATCGAGATGCCGCCTTCGCTGTTCGCCACCCCCGGACCGCCGAGGTTGAAGGCGCCGTTTGGACCGGCGATCGCCACGAGGTTGTCGATGAATGAATAGGTCGCCACGGCTCTCCTCCTTGGTTAGCAGTCGTCGTCCATGAGGCCCATCAGGTGACGGCCTATCTCGCTGTTGAGAAGCGCCACCGAACACAAGCAGCTCGACACCAGCGCGACCGACTCAGCCGTGGCGACCCTGCGCTCTCGCACATCGGTCACGACCTGCGTCAGGAGGGCGCTGGCCCGCTCCATACGGGCGATCTGCCGCTTGTTGGCCTGATCAGGCAGGGTCTTGCTGGTCATACTCGCCCTCCGCGTTTTAGCGGTTGACGTTTACCAGAACGTCGGAGAAATGCACCGCGCCCGCGAGCTTGATCGCCACCTGGATCAGGGGCGCGATGCGGGCTTCGCGGATCGACTGCGGCTGGTCGTCGACCGAGTTGGCCCAGGCGTACCAGCCCTTGCCCATGTAGTCGCCGTAGCTCAGCGAGCCGAAGCCGGTGCTGTTCCAACGGCCCGGCGCCACCAGCCCGTTGGTCACCGCTTGGGACAGCCCGCCCTCGGCGCCCGCGATCAGGATTTGAATGCCGGGGTTGGTCTGCGGGATTTTCGGGCTCTGCACCAGGATGTTCCAGATGTCGGTCTGGAGCCGGTTGGCCAACCAGTCGGTACCGTGGATTTCATCGAAGAACGCCGGCCCGGACATCACGCCCTGCTCCAGGATCGCGGTGCCGTTCTCGTATTGCGCCAGGACGTTGAAGCGCTTCGTTTCGATCGCGTTGACGGTGGTCAGCGGCAGGACCTCCGCCGTGACGCCGGGCTCCTGCTTGAACTTCATCGTGATGGTCGTATTGAAGCCCTCGAAGTTGACCGTGAAGGCGCGCCCGAACAAGGAGCAGATGCCGTAGGGGTGGACCCCATCGGTGGAGAATTGCCCGACCGTGCGCATGTAGCCCGCCAACATTAGCTGGCTGGCGAGGTCGAGCGTCGTCGCCGGGTCGCCGATATTGGACGAGCTGGAGGTCAGCCCGTAGAGGTGCATCTCCGCCCCTTCGATGTAACCCGCGATGGCCAGGTGCTCGGCGTCGGAAAGGACGCGGCTGGCGCAGAAGGTGACGGCGTACCAGCCGCGCCCGTCGAGCCGCGCCACGGCGGCCACCGGGGTCTCGGCCGCGACGCCCGCCCCCGTTCGCTCGGCCAGCGCGGCGGTCATCTTCATCTGCACCGACAGGTCCTGGCCTGCGGCGGGCGCCTGCAGATAACCCACGCTGGAAGTGGCGCCGGTGGTCGCGCTGGTGATCTTGAACTGCTCGCCGGTCCACACGCAGGTCGCGTTGATCGGCGGGACGTGGGCGGCCAATGCGGCGGTGACGCGCGAGGCGACGCCGTTGAGGTTGGTCGCCAAGCTGAGATCAATCCCGGTGACGTCGGTCGGCGCGCCGCCGTCGACGCTGACCTTGAAGGCGCCGGTGGTGACGCTCGTCCATTTCGACAGGATCTGATCCGAATTCCCGAGGAAGCCGCCCGCCAGAACGCCGCTCGTCGCGGTGCGGGCCCAGCGCCCGATGTAGAGCGTGGTCGGCTGCGGTCGCTGCGAGAAGAACAGGCTGGCGCCGAGGTACTCGGGGGCGGTGGTGCCGAAATCGGCGGCCACGTCTTCCAGCCGGTTGTACTCGCGGATTGCCTCGCCCGTGTCGACGACGTTGCTGTCGCCGAGGATCAGTAAGGTGTCGAAGTTGAGGAGCGGCGCCGCCAGCGGGGCGAAGCTGACCTGCACGTCGACGACTCGCGATACGGATAGGCCCTGTGGCATGGTGGTGCTCCTATCGGATGGACTGGTGGCGACGACCTCGGAAACCATCGCGGCGTTGCGGAATTGGATACCGCTGCCGTCGTTCAGCCCCTGGTAAACCCACTGGTCGCCGCTGAATAAGTGAACTTCAACGGCATTGATCGGCAGGGTTGTGACGAAGTGGAGTTGTGCCTTCCAGAACCCGTCGCCCATCGCTGCGACGGTCTGGTAGCGAACGCTTATCCCGTCTCCCCACGCGGCGGCTTCTTGCAGGGAGCCGTCCGGGTTGACGACAATATCTACGCCGTAGATCGAGTCCGGCCCGTCGAACTGGGTGACATCGAGGCACCCGCCGCGCGGGTGCGGGCCGATGCCCCGGTACTCGAAGGACAGGCAATAGTACCCCGGCAGGATCGAGATACTGTCTCGCAGGAGATGCCCGTCAGGGTGGTTGGTGCCGTCTTCCGTGACGGTATAGGGGTTGCCCGAGCCGCTGAATGCGACGGCGGTCCGCAGCACCCAGGTGTTCGGCAACAGGTTCATGGCGTGATGAACTCGGTCGTGATGATGCGCTTATCGCCTGGCGGCTGGGCGCTGATGATGCCCTGCGCCCGCAGGATGGTGCGCACCGGGTAGTTCAATCTGATCTCGCGCCGCAGGATCACGCTCATGTCGTTGCGCGGCCACCAGCGGTTGGCGAAGTATTCCGGCGCCGACTGGATGTCCTGGATCTCGACCAGCCCGACTGCGGCGGCGCGGCAGGCGGCGCGGTTCTGGTCGATAAAGAACCCGCGCCGCAGATAGCTGGCGTATTGCTCGGAGTGCGGCCCGTAGAAGCTGCACAGCACCTCGTTGATCTCGTGTTCTTGCAGCGCGTCGTACCCGTCGCCCTCGTCGACGTGCTCGATGTGCGGGGTGAAGTCGTTGCGCTTTCGGATGACCCCGAAGGCTAGCCAGTCCTCGTCGATCTCCGGCCGGTTGGGCGGCTCCAACTGCCAGCGCGGGCGCACCATGTCGGATGGCAGACCGCAGATGCCCGCGAAGACGTCATGCAGCCAGTTGTCCCAGTCGTCGTCTTCGAGCGGCAGACGGACCGGATCGCTCATCCGACCGCGTTGGCCCGGCGGCGGACGGGCTCGATGCGCGGCACAGGCGTGCTGCGCACGACCGGGTTCTCCGCGCCGATGATGGCGGGCAGCTCGGCGCCGCCCAGCACGTCGCGCAACTGCTGCGCCACCTCGGCGTGCAGCGCCGACAGGTACTCGTGCTCGGTCGGCTCGCTCGACCCGCGCTGTTCGGCGGCGGGCGGCTGGCCGGTGCGGCGCCCGTTCCGGGCCGGCGCGGCGGCCTGATCAGACTCCGGCGGGCGGTGCTCGGCGTAGTGGTCCGCCAGGTCCTGGTGGTACTGGGCGTTGTTCGCTATCGCGACCCGGTTGTGCGCTCTCATCGTTCGGTTCCTCCAACGGGTTGACCACCAGTACGCCGATCGGCAGGAGATACCCGGCCTCGGTGCTGTCTTTTGCGAGGCCGGGCATGTCGCTGGCGCCGCTTAGGAGCGGCTACGCGGTGTCGGGGTTTCCGGCAGCGTGTTGTCGGGGCGAGCGGGCGGGCCGCTCGGCAGCTCGTTGTCGATCACCAGCGACGGGTCGACGCAGATGTAGCGCCAGCCGTAACCGGGGATGCCGGCGACGATCCAGAAGGTGCCGCCGCTACCCGGCAGCGTGTTGTCGGGACGTGCTGGCGATCCAGGCAAAGAGTGGTCGGGACCCGGCTGACTGCCCGGCAGCGTGTTGTCGGGACGCCCGCCGCTACCGCCGGGCAGACCCTGGCTGGGGCGCGGCGGCCGTCCGACCGGCGGCCAGATGGTGCCGGGCGGGGTACCGGGAGGCGCGGGGACGATCGGATGGCTGACTACCGGCGGCGGGAATACCCCCGGCGGCGGGTACGGCAAGGTGTTGTCGATCTCACCGCCGCCCGGCAGACCATGGCTGGGATAGCCGCCGCCCGGCAGACCCTGATCGGGATGACCGCCCGAGGGGTGGTCGTATCCAGGATCGGCGCCGCCGCCGATATTGCCGAAGCCGGGGTCGGTGATCCTGCGCACTCGGATAGGCGCGCTGCTTATTGCGACATATGGCATGTGACTCTCCTCATTGCGGTGGGCTTGGGGTCGCGAGGATCGAAGACGCCTCGGCGACGATAAAGCCGGCGCCGTACTGGCTGTAGTCCTCGACCCGGCTGATAACGTACTCCGTCCCCCGATACAGGATGAGGTCGGGCTGATGGCCCGGGCTGGCCTGCTGCAGCCGGTAGGTCGTGACGATGGTCAGGGTCTTGCGCCCCGCTTCGAAGTCGGCCATGCGCACGAGGCTGTTGTCGCCCGTGGGGTAGATCGTGCCGCGCGCCGAGGCGACGACCTGGCTGGTGGCGCTGCGCCCGTGATGATCGAGCGTCTCGGGCCGCCGCAGCACGTCGAAGCGGTCGGAGAACTCGTCGCACAGCGGGATGTCGCTTACATCTAAGCTGGCCATTTCTGGTGCTCCAACAGAGCCGCCGCCATTTCCAGCATTTCGGCGTCGCTCCACGAGCCCTTGAACATATTGAGCCCGTGACAAATCAATCGCGTGTTCTCGGCGGTGTATCCGAGGGCGCGGTCTATTCGATCAAGCGCCATCGCATTGAGGCGAGCTGGCACGCCTGACGCCCAGACCATCTGAATGCCGGATAGGGAACATTTCCCACCGTTGCGGTGCCACAGCGCTACAAGTTCTGCCTGGGTGACGGGGTTTTCGGTCGGGTGCCTAATCAGCGCCTCGCGAAGGGCTTTGCTCAATGCGAGATTGGGCGCGGCCTTATTCCACCGCTTCGCTCGCTCCGCATTGTAGGCTTTGAAGGTTGGCGATTGCCGAACAGCCTTGCCGCTAGGACCTTTCCAATAGCTCTTGGTGTATTGGGCGGACCGCGCCTTACCCTCTGGCCCGGCGCGTCGCGCTTTCTCCCGCTCGTAAATGCAGACGACGCATCCTTTGCTTTTCACATATCGGTCGGCGACATGACCTGCCCGACACGGCCTACCGCCGGAATAGCGGGGGAGGCCGAGCGCTCTCGCCTCATCAAGCGTCGCCATCGCGGTTCGCCGTCAGCTCTTTGACGCTCCACATGCAGGATGCTTCTAAGCTGGTCAGTGCCAGTGCGCGGTAACGACCCGGCGGTAGCTTGTCGATCAGCTTCTCGACCGCCTCATATGCCGCCTTCAGGGCGTCGTGCGCTTCGCACTCGGCGATCGACAGCGCCCTGTAGCGCGGGCGGAAGCGTGATAGGGGCTCGGCCTCGTCGGTGCTCTGGCGGGCGTCAGGCGCGCCCTCATACACGTTTGCCATCTATGCCTCGGGTGGGGGCGGCTCTGGGGGATCGCCTTCGAAGGACAGCTCGGGATGCGCCTGCGCCCATTCGTTGAAGCCGTTGAGCAACGAGGGCGAAACCGCGAACCGCGCGGATAAAGGGCGGGTGGCGCCGTTGTTGGTTGCCAGCCAGGTCAGGAAGTCGGGAAAGGAGCCCCGCCACAGATCGGGCACAAAAATGGCGGGGTCGATAAAAATCACCCATTGCGGCGACAGGATCGGCGCGGTGTCGGCGGGTATCAGCGGCAAGCTCCCCATGACCGAAGGCACCGGCTCGCTGGCGCCGGTCTCGTCGATCGTCCAGCCCAGGATCGGGTTGTCATAGAGGCGTGCCCAGGCTTTGCCGGTCCCGTCGTACTCGATCGAGACCATGACGCTGCCGGGGCCGGCGGCGACGGTTCCCATGTCATTTCTCCCGTATGGCTGGCGGCTCGCCGGTAAAGGTCAGGTCGGGATGCTGCGCGGCCCAGTCGGCGTAGCCGTTGAACAGCGGGCGCGACAGCCCGAGCATCGAGCCGATCGGACGGCGCGCCCCGTTATTCGTCGCCAGCCACGTCAGGAAGTCGCCGAGCGTCAGCCGCGCGATGTCCGGGACGAAGATGATCGGGTCGGCAAACTTGGCCCATTGCGGCGAGATGACCGGCGCGGTTTCGGGGGCGGCGGCGGCCAGCGATCCGAGGATCAGGGGAAACGGCCGGTGCGCCCCGGTGACCTGCGGCGGCGGTCCCGATCCTCCGGCCAGCGGGTCGGTGATCATATCGCCGATTGAGGCTTCCGGCGGGTTGTCGACTGCTGCGGTGTCCACCAGCCAGCCCAGGCAGTGATTGTCCCAGACCCGGCACCACGACAGGCCGTCAGGGGCGTACTCGACATTCAGGATGATGATCTCGCCTACGGCGGGGATCGCGACAGTCGGCATTCATTCGTCCCGTATAATATACGTCACGGCGCGTAAAAGAGCGCCCGTGTCGTACAGCGGCGTCACGTCGGCGGCGGTCTGGGCCTTGCGGCGGTAGCTCGCCCCTGGTGTGCGGGTGCGGCGGCGGCGCACGGTCTCGGGCTTCAGCGGCGGCGGAATGCCCGCCTGGATCGTCAGCTTGATGCGGTCGGCAGCCACCGTCCCGGCGCTCACCAGCGCGGCGTTCATCGCCGTCTCATTGCCCGCCAGAGCTGCCTCAGCCGCTGCCCGCAGGTACTTGTCGATCTCCTGGCGAGCGGCTGCAATACCCGGCTCCATAAAGGGGCGCGCCGGGATGTTGCGTAGCGGCGAACCGTAGTTGTGGATGTACGCCAGTGCGGCATTGCCGATGTCTCCATCGGAGCGTGGATCGTTCTCTTGCGGGATACCCACCAGCACCCGCCGCTTCGACAGGCGGCGGATCGTGCGGGAGATGTCGGCGGGATCAGCCATCGCAAAAGTCCAAATTTGGATCGTTGGATTAGGGCTTCGTCGGCCCCGCTTCTTCCAGCAGTCGGCGCACCACGCCACACGACTCCCTGACCGACAACACCCGCCCATCGGTCAGCCAGATGACACAGCGCGCTGTCGGGTTGGCCACTTTGAGCCCGGTCGGCAGCGCTCCGTGCAGCGCTGTCACTTGGGCTGGGATGATTGCGACTGGCCCGCCGTCTGCTCTGGTCAACAACACCATGACCAGCGCGGCGGCCAGCCAGCTCACGGCGTCGGCGCCATCGGCATGGTACCCGCGTCGCCGATCATCACCTCGATGCGCTCGATCTGCATCCGCAGCTCGACGCTCATCCAGCGCAACCCGATCTCGTGCTTTAGCAGGACGATCAAGGCCCGGGTCTCGTCCTCCAGCTCCTCGGCGTAATCCTGTTCCGGGTGAGCTGTTTCCGGCCAAAGCGGGTGGGCCGCCCCCTCGGTCACGGCGGCGGCGCGTTCTTGTACAGCTCCTCCTCGTCGACCTCGGGCGGGGTGAAGCCCCGCTTGGCGTCGTTGACCGCGACGGTGAAGCGCCGCAGCAGGTTGGCGGCGATCTGCATGTGCGGGATGTCGCCCCGGGTGCCGCCCTCCAGATGCTCCCGCAGGCTGTCGATCAGCTCGTCATCCAGCATCACCGCGCGTTTCATGGTGCCTCCTTGGTCCCCGACAGCGGCAGCGGGTGCGCCTCGTTGCCCTGCTTGTACGCCAAGTCGCGCCTTAAAGCGGCGGGCAGTCCGCGCTGATACTCGTCCCATATCTCGTTCAGGGTTCGTTCATCGTCAGCGTCGAGTTGTTTCACATGAAACACCCCGTCCTGCTTGGCCCGCTTGCCGGTAACGAACGACGGCAGATAGTCGTGATAGACCGAGGGCGACAGCATGCCCTGGCGTCGGAAGACCACGAACCAGCGGTCGGCCATCAGCCGAACCAGCCCGGATAAGGCGGCGGACCAGGCCAGGCGGTGCCGAAGGGCGCCGGGCTCACCGCGCCGATCTGGTAGGGGCCCATGCCGAACAGCCGGGCGAGGTGGATGAATTGCCGCCCGTAGATCGTCGAGTTGTAGTTGCCCGCGCCCTCCTCGGTGCCGAGGGTGAGGTCGTAGCTGACGCTGACCGGGCCGACGCCTTTCGAGCTGATCGGGCCGCCGCCCGTCGCCAGCCCGCCGCCCGTGCCGTCCGCCGGACCGAATTTCATCATTTCGTGGGCGGCCCACAGGCCCTGCCCGAAATTGTACATCTTGTCCCACAGGCACGGGTCGATCGGGGCGAGGTCGATCCAGAAGGCGATCGTCTCGTCAGGCCACTTCGCCGGGTCCTTGAAGGCGGGGAACATCATGCGGAACTGGTCGGGGGTGAGGTCGGGCTGGTCGCAGGGGTCGACCACGACCACCTCGACGATCGCAGGAGCCTCGATCACTGGGACAATTTCGTCGCTCATCTGTCCCCCTTTCGGTAGCGCCACAGGAACAGCGGCGTGTGCTCGCCCACCCAGGCGCCCAGCGTGTTGAACTGGAAGAACTCGGCGGCGCCCTCGTAGGTCATGCCGTCGCGCTCCATCAGGATGCCGATGCAGCGCTCGGCGTCATAGACCACCAGGGACGGCTGGCTGCAGCGCTCGGCGACGCCGATGATGGCATCCTCGAAGCCGTCCGCGAGGAGAGCGGCCTCGTTGTGGCCGTCGAGCCACTCGGCGAGCTCCGGGTCGATCATCGGTAGAAGGACAGCCTGATACCGAGGATGTCGAGGTACTGGTTCATCGCGTAGGTCTGCGCGATCAGCAGCGCCTGCTCCTTGGGCGAGAGCTCCGGCATTTCGTCAGCCATCATGAATAGCTCAAGGCGCCGCAGCCGCTCTTTCAGCTCGTTGTGCTCGGCGCGCAGCCGCTCCCGCCACCCTTCGCTCACTTGTTGTCCGGCCCCAGCGGACGCTGCATCCACTGGCCCGCCATCCCTTCGCTCTGCGAGCAGATATCGGGCAGGCTGACGCCGCCGGGCAGTTGGTCGCGGGTGCTGTCGGTGGGGGCCCAGCCCTCGCCCCAGCCTTGCGCCAAGGCGCCGCCGACAATCCCGCCGTTGGCGTCGTTGGTGCGCAGCACGAGCTCGACCAGGGTTTGCTCGGGCGCGCTGGCGGCGCCCACCGCTTCTTCCGGCGGCGTCGACTCGTTGGGGTGTTGCTGCGGGTGCTCGAACATCGGCTCGGGCACCAGCGCGCTGATCATCCCTTCGTCGGCGAGCGGTCCGATCGCGGTGCTCTCGTCGGCGCAGTCTTCCGGCTTTTCTTCCATCGCATCCACTCCGCTGATCGTGCCCGCGTTCTTCGAGGCGTAGAAGACCTGTTCGCCCTCGCGCTTATCGGGCGCACGATGGTAATCGGCCAGGTGCAGATCGCCACACTCGGGGCATTCAAAAGCCTCATCTCGGTTAGCCTTGATAATCTCCGTACCGTACTGCTCCTGCATCGCCGATTTGATCTCGGCGCCTTTGGCGGTCAGGGGCATGACGTCACCGCATCCCAGGCAGGAAGATAAACAACCCCAGCAACAACACAGCGACAAACGCGAAGTAGCCATACGACCCCGCGTATGGCGCCAGCGGCGGTATTGGCAGGAGGGTCAACAGCCACAAAAACATCGTTACTACGAACAGGATTTCCAGAATCATGGCGGCGCCCTCTCGTAAGAGGAAGGGATCAGGTCCAAGCGGTCGAACGGCGGGTTGTTATTAGTAACGCCCTATCGCTCGCTGCAGCGGGGTGGCGCCGCTGGCCGCCAGGTAGGTGTCGTCCGCCAGGCTGGCGGGCACCTCGTTGACCCCGGGAGGAAAGTACACGAGCTGATACCCGGGGAGGGTCAGGGTGACCGCCTCCGGGAAGTTCATCAGCACGGTGTCCTGCTCCTCCAGCGCGTCCAGCGCCTGCTGCGGCGTCATCGCCTCCTGCGGGGTTTCGCCCTGCCGGGGGAGATGGGCGGTCGCCTTTTCGGCATCGTCCCGCGCCTGCCGCTCCTCGGCAGCAGCCCGGCGCTGCCGCTCTTGGTCTTCGCGCACCTGCCGCTCGGCATCGCTCTCTCGGGTGTTTTCCCGAGGCGGCGTCGGGGTCGGCGGCGGCGGCGTCGGCGGCCGGGTGCTCTGCGCCATGCGCGTGCTCCTGTGCTAGGGTATTTAGATGGTGATCCTATCCCGCGCCGATGCGAAAGCACTCGGGTTGAAACGCTACTACACCGGCAAGGAATGCCCGCAGGGGCATCTCGCCGAGCGGTGGGTGAGTAGCGGCGCCTGCTACGAATGCGTGAAGGCTAAGGCTCCCGGCGTCGTCAAGCGGTGGCGCGAAAGCCTGCCGCTTGACGAGCTTCGAGCGTATCGCGCCGCCGAACAGCGTCGGTGGCGGGCCCGTGATCCAGAGCGAGCCGCTGCTTATGACAAGCGTATGAGAGAGCGGCCCGCTCGGGATGAGTGGAGGCGGGAGTACATGAAGAACTATATCCGCAAGCCTTAGAGCTTATCAAAATAGCCCACCGTCTGGGGATAGATACTCTCGACCACGCCGAGCCGCCCGTAATAGGTGGCCTTCTGCCAGATCGCGTCGAACTGGATCGGGGTGCGGGCCAGCAGGGTCATCGGGTAGCGAACGTACTCGGGGCTCTTGGTGTAGACCACCATACGGTCGGAAACGCCCGGCGCGGGGGTGCCGATCGTGCCACCCGCTCCGGCGCCGTTGCACCATTTGCAGGGGTAGATTTCCAGTCGCCCAGCGCCGGAGCGGGCCAAGATGTTGTTCTCCTCGATGTACCGCAGAACCGAGGTGGTGCCCGCAGCGCTGACGAGCTGGGTGGCGATGAACCCGTACTGCGCGGTGGGTAAGAGGATGCGGTTCGGCACCACGGCCCAGCCCGAGTTCATCCACACGGTGTTTAACGCGAAGTTGATGTCGGCCAGAATTTCGGCCGGCGTCTTGGTGCTCCACGCCGCCGTGGCGCCAACGCCCGCGCCTACCGGGAAGTTGGTGATGATCCCGACACCGGGGACGCCGGGGGCATAGGCGGGCAGGTTGACGAGCCCTTTGTCGCCCGTGTCGCTGTCACCGATGTACACCATCGCGTCGATGTCCATCTGGTGCTTCAGGCGCATCCCCTGATACTTTTGCTGGTCGATCGGACGCCCGATCTTCAGTGCCGACTCCAGCTCCAGCACGGTGTACTTCAGCTCCATCGCCCAGGGGCGCAGGGGCTTGGTGAGCTGCGCGATGTCCACCGACACGCCGACGATCTCGGTGGTGTTCTTGCCGATCCACGCCTTGCCGCCGGTGATGGCGTTGCTCATCCCGAGCCCGCCGGGGCTGCCGAAGGTGCTGAGGGTCCAGGCGGTGGCTTCGTCGGCCAGCGTCACATCGGAGCGCAGGTCGATGTCTCGACCCCAACTGACGGCGGCCAGCGGCAGGTGGAGGGTCTGGTCGAGGCGGACCAGTTCGCCGTGATAGAAGGCGCCCGAGCTGTCGTACCAGGCGCCGTCGTGGCTGCGGTACGGCCGGTCGTACTGCCGTCCGTGGTGGTTGCCCATCGCGTCGTGGGTCGGCCCACGGCGTTGGTCGAGGAGCATCGCGTCATCGGCGGTGCGCCAGCCTCGGTGGATGATGGCAGGCGCCGAGAGCGCCGTGCTCGACAGAAGTCCGTCAAAAGGCATAGGTCAGTCCCCCTTACATGCCGACGTTGAAGGCGATCTCGGTGACGCCGTTAGCGTCGGCCGCGCCCTGATAGGTGCAGGAGCTGGGCAGCGCGATGGTCTCGCCCGCTGCTCCCGCCACCGCCTCGAAGCCGCCCCGCACATGGGCGCCTGCGCTGGCCGCCACCCAGACAAAGACCGGGCCGCCTTTGCGCGTCACGCCGTTGACGATGACGTTCATGTACCCCTGCCGCAGTACGTCGACGGCGGAGATCGGCTGGCCGGCGGAGCCCCACGGGTTGACCGGGCTGCCGAAATCCTGCCCGCCGAAATAGCCGCTGGCGTTGGGGGTCTGTTGCGGGAAGCCGCGCACCACGATGCCGTAGACCGGCTCGGTGGTGGCGGCGACAGGGCGCGCCCCGCCGCTGGTGATGTCGATGGTGACCGCCTGGCCGGTAAAGGCCGGCGGCCCGGCCTGGTGGGTGGCGCAAGGCTCGATGATGGCAGCCGGGGTCATGCGGGTGACATCACCCGAGAACCCCGCCCCCATCCGGTAGGCAAACGTCATGTAGTTGTCGGGCATCGGTACGCTCCTTTACGGGGTGGGGATTTAGCGGGGCTGGCCTCGCTCGTAGTGCTTGTTGAGCACCGCCTGCAGATCGGTTGGGGTCTGCAGCGGCCCGGTGCCCGCGACACCGCCGCCAAAAACCAGATCGGCGGTGTTGCGCACCTGCGCTCGGTTGCTGCGCGCCTTGATCTTCGCGGCGCCGATAAACAGCCGCTTAGCCGCGTCGCAGGTCATGCCGCTGGCGCCGTTGAAGCGCCCGCCTTCCAGATCGTCGATGATCTCCCGCGTCTCGGGGTGAGCCCAGGCGGCGTCGAGCACCCGGCGGCGGAAGGCGCACATGGCGTCGTAGGTCCGCTTTGGCGGCGCCGCGCGGTCGTAGGTCGGCAGCTTGATGCCGGGGACCAGAACCTCGGCCAGGGCCAGCGTCTCGTTGAAGCTGTCCTGGAAGATCGCGCTGTCCCGCACCCGGGCGACATCGTTGAATTTGGTGCCCGGAGGCGCCTCCAACTGGAAGCCCGTCAGGATCGCCCGGTTCTCGGAGCCGCCGGGGGCGCCCGGCAGGTCATCCTTGGTGTCGTCGTCATCGTCCTTCTTCTTGGGCGGAAACTCGTCGCGCCCACGCTTCGCATCGCGCGCCCGGCGGGCGTCGCGGTGGGGATACGAATCGGCAACGCTGTCGGTGCCGCGCCCGATGGCGTCCCATACCTCGTCCATCTCGGCGCCCTGCTGGATCAGTTGTTCCTCCAGCGCGTGGATCGTCGACACGGCGGTTTCGAGCTGCGCCGGGTCGAGCGTGACGCCGCCCTCGTCGGCGGGTTCAGCGGCGCCGTTGCCGTTGCCACCGTTGTGCAGGTGGACGTGCACGCCGCTGGCGCCGTTGCCGTTCTCCTTCTCCTCGTCCTTGGTCTTGTCCTTCTCGTCCGGGTCCTCGTCCCGCAAGGCGAGGTCCAAGGCTTTCTCGGCGTCGTCGCGGGCTCGGAAAGCGGCCCTGATCTTTTCCGAAAGGCTCGACTTCTTTGCTGGTGCCGGCATGGCGCCGTCCTCCGTGGTCCGTTGCTGAAGGTCACACTCGGACAGCCCCACCAATTCGCTGTCACCGATTGCACAGCGGGGTCCACAGCGGCCCCGTTCGACCAAAGCCAGGTGGTTGGCTCGGATGTTGCGCTGGCGACCGTGGCCCGGCCCCAGCTCCTCGTAGTCGGCGTCGTAACCCACTGAAAGTTCGCGCTTTCCCCGGTCGATCAGCGCGATGGCGTCCTTGTCCCAGATCAGCAGGTCGGCCATCAGCACGTCGTCGTCGATCCCCACGCCTCGGCGCGGGTTCATCACATGACCGATAATCAGGTCGCGGTAATTGTCCGGCGTCACGTCGGCCCGCCCGTCTTCGCTCATCGGGTGCTCGTTGACGATCGGGGCGCCCTGCAGGGAGGCGATGCAGGCGGGGTGAAACACCTCCTCGGGATCGCGCTCGACCCGCACGACGTCGGCGGCGCCGGCCTCGATCGGGGTTTCGTCCGGGCCGTAAAGCTGCATCCCGGTGCGGGCGATCGGCACGTCTTCGCAGACCAGTTCGCCGTGTTTCTTCAGGTGTCGTTTCGGGCCGATCTGCTCGACGGTGTAGTAGTTCATCGGCCCTCCTACTCGAATGCGGCCCCTTCCGTGTAGCCAGCGGCGCGGAGGGCTTCGAGGTACGCGGGGTTGCGCGCCTGCGGCCCGAGCCTGGCGCTGATGTCCATGCCCGGCAGCACGATCTCGGGGAAGCACCGGCAGTTGTAGATTTGTCCCGGGTGGGCGCGGACCTCGCGCTGCCCCGGATCGGTGGCGACCGGCGGCTCGCTCCACTTGTGGAAGCTGCCTTCGAGGTCCTTGTGGCTGACCCGCACGTCGCGGTCGCGGGCCGTCCTCCAGATGTACCCCTCGCTGCCGACATGCTCGGCGCGGACCTGCTGCAGGGTGGTGGCGGCCCGGCTGGTCTCGGTGCGGGCGATCAGATTGGCGCGCGACAGCGACACCTCGCCGCTAGCGTACAGCTCTTGCGCGATGTCTTCCCAGCGCTTGCCGCCGGTCACCGCCTCCATCGCCAGGCGCTGCACCCGCTCGGCGGCGTCATACGGCAGGGAGGTGATGAAGTCCGTCGTCTCGGCGATCAGCCGTTGCACATGCGGCCCGATATCGGCCCCGGCGATCTCCTCGCGCAGGGCGCGGTTGATGGACTGCCCGAGCTGGTGCCAGCCTGCGGCGTCGCGGCGCGACACGTCGGCCAAGAGGCGCTCGGCGGTGGCGTTGGCCCAGGGCGTGATCAGGCGCCCGTAATCCTGCAAGGCGGCGACGATGCGCTGCAGCCCGCTCGGCTCGTCGGGGGTGGCCATGCCGGTGACGATGTGGCCGATCATGCGGGCGATGCGGCGGAGCTGCACCGCGAACTGGTTCTCGGCGCGGCGGGCCCGGATCGCGGCGCGGCGGGCTTCCTGATAGCCCTGGTGCGCCCCGCGCCCCTTTAGGCCGTAGCCCGGCCGCCCCGGTTTCGGATCGAAGAACGGCGACCAGCCCTTGTACCAGTAGCCTTCCGGGTCGTCAGGCGGCGCCATTGCGGCTGGTTGGCCCCTGCTTCGCGGCGGTGCCCTTCAGGCTGATCGGCGGGATGGTCGGTCGCGGCACCGGCCCGCTGCCCTTGCCTGGCTCCTCGCCGGGGGCGCCGCCAGGCTGTCCTTGGGCGCGCTGCGGCTGCGGGGTCTGCCCTGGGGCGCCGCCCATCATGCCCATCTCGGCCATCTCGGCGGGCGACGGCGGCAGGTCCTCCTCGGCTTCCTCGATCTGCTCGTCGGTGATGGTCGACCAGATGCCGGTCTCGCGGGAGGATTGGCGCAGCTCCTGCAACACCGTCTTGCGCGGCACGATGCCGAGCTCCTCGGCGCCGAGGATCGTGCGGGTGTTGACCTCGGCGACGTTGGCTTTCTCGACCGTGGTCATCTGCCATAGCGGGCGGAACTGGTAGCTCCACTCGTCGGGCAATGCGACCCCCTCAGATTTGGCGGAGCAGTGCAGCACCGCCGTGATGCCGCGCCGCAGCCGCAATTCCTGCTGCTGATGGATGCCGTCGTAGTAGTTGCGCCAGTCGCTGTCGCCGGTCGCGTTGAGCCCGGCGGGGCTCTGGCCAAAGAGGCGCACCGCCGGTATCTGCAGGGCGCCGCAGAGCTGTTGCCCGATCTGCAGGAGCACCGCGTCGAGGCCGCCGAAGGCGTAGGCGATCGACTGAAATTCGTCGCCCTCGCCGAGTAGCGTGATGCCCTCGTTGGTCTGAAACCGCGTCATCATTTCGATCCGCTTCATCAGCCCCAACTGCGCCGCCGGGCTCATCGCCGCGACCTCGCGCAGGTCCTTCAATTTTACGATGCGCAGGTAGGCCCGGTAGACGAGCTGGGCGATGCCCTGCGTGGTGCTGTCAAAGGCGTTCAGGCGGTCCCACAGGCGCTCATAGATCGACATGCCCCAAAGGTTCTCGGTCACCTTCTGCCAGTACGGCAGGCGGATGCCCTCGTATCGCAGGACCCGGCTGTGGTGGATCGTCATCCGGGGGACGCTCATCGAGTCGGCGTGGGTGCGGTAGAACTCCGGCAGACCGCGATCGGGGCCGGGCTCGGTGACCAGCGTGTTCAGGGTCGGCTCGACCTGCCAGCGGTCGAACACCGCGAGCCCCTTGAATTTGCCCTTGCCGATCGTCTCGACCCGCAGCGGGGTGGCGGGGTCCTGGTCCTCCACCATCAGCACCGCGATGGCGCCGCCGTACAGCCTGCCCCACTTGATCAGCTCGTTGAGCGAGTCCCAGAGCTGCAGCGTGTTTAACAGCTTGTCGAGCTGGTCGCTGTCCTGCGGCGGGATCGTGCCGCCGAAGTCGATGCCCATCTTGACCATATCGTCGGCCACCGCATCGACCGCGACGCCGCACACCCAGGAGCCCCGGTACATCCATTCCAGCAACTGGCGCTGGCGGGTGATCGGGTTGAACCCGTAGGTCGAGCCGGCGTGCTGGTTGAAGGTGCCGCTGCCGACGCTGGCCATGAAGTTGACGTAGCTGTCGTGCGTCGCCTTGGGGTCGACCGGCTTGCCGTCCTCGGTGGCGAGGCGGGGGCGATATTCGCCGGACCAAGAGTTCACCACTTGCCCCAAGCCTCCAGGAAGACGTTGCCCGAGCCCTCGACCAATAGCTCGGTGATCGCCCACACCAGCGCGTCCACCCGGTCGGGGGAGCCGTCGACCGAGCGGTCGTAGTCGACCGTGAAACTGGTCATCTGGTCTTCGAGCGCGCCAAAGAAGCCGACATGGTGGACCTTTCCTTGCTCGTACAAAGCGCTGATCGGCTCGGCCCGGATGACCTTGCCGCGCGAGGCGTGCACGGCGGTGAAGGGCACAGCGGGGTCGATCATCCGCAGCGTGTTCTCGACCATCTCTCCGCCCGCGTTGATCTCGGCGACGATGCGGTCGGCGGGCCGGTCGGCGTGGTGAAACTGCGCCAGCGCCTCTTTCGCCCACTCGGTCGGCTGGTAGTGCCCGCTGCGGTCGGACAGGACATAGGCGTGGCCGGCAAAGTCCTTGCCCGCGACGATGATCCCGGTCTCGTCGGCGTCTTCGCCACTGGTCATCGCCGGGTCGATCGCCACCACGACGCGGGTCAGGTCCGGCAGCTTGGTGTCATACCGCAGGCGGTCGCGCTCCAAGACGTCGCGGGTCCACAGCGCCCCCGGCACGTCGTCCAGGATCTCGGCGTAAATCTCCTGGCGGCCGAGGCGGGTGCCTTCGTGGCGGGCGATGATCCGGCTGAAATACCGCTCGGGCAGGTGCGCCCGGTTGGCGTAGCTCGATGTCCGCCGCACCCGGCATTGCGGGTCCGACAGCAACTGGCGCACCAGCTTGATGGGGCGCGGGGTGGTGGTGATCATCGCACGCGGGCTTCTGCCGATGCGGAGCCCGAATTCGAAGTTCGACCAGGTTTCCTCGGTGTACTTCCAGGCGGCCAGCTCGTCGGCCCAGCCGATGGCGTGCTGCGGTCCCCGCAGGCGGTCGGGTCGCTCGGCGCTAAAGAGCTGTGCCTGGGCGCCGTTCGGCCACTGCAGGCGGTTGTTGCGCAACACCGGGTAGTCCCCCGGCGGGGCGATGCGCTGCAGCCCGGCGGGTCCCTCGACCATGACCCCGATCACGTCGTCCATCGTGGCGCCGATCAGGGCGATCGGGTTGTGGGTGTTCTTGGCGGCCCGGATAAACTCGGCGCCTGCGCGGGTCTTCCCCGAGCCGCGCCCGGCCAGCATCATGTAGTACGACCAGTCGGGGTCGGACGGCGGCAGTTGGCTGGGGCGGGCCCAGAAGGGCCAATCCCACAGGAGCCCCGCTACGTCGTCATCCGACAGTTTCTTGATCAGGCGGGCCTGCTCCAGCTCCGTTCGCAGCGCCATTTGCTCGGCGGGCGACAGGTCCAGGGGCGGCGGGGCCGGCAATCCTGAGCCGTTCCCCCATCTGCTTGAGTTCTCCGAGGAGACGTTCTCTGGCATCGGTGATCTCGATCGGTTTGCCGCCTACCCCGGTGATCTCCTGGCGGCGGGTATAGCCGCGACCCTTGCCCTTGGTCTCCAGATAGAACAGGACGGCCCAGCGCTCGCCGTTGTTCAGGCTCTGGATCAGCTTGCTTTCCGCCAGGTCGAGCGAGGTCTCGACCAGATCGTCCACCACGGCCCGCAGCTCCTGGTGGCGGCTCAGGTAGTTGCGCACCGTTTTCGGGGTGCAGCCCAGGGCGCTGGCGGCCAGCGCGGAAATCCCGGCCGACTGGCGCAGCGCGTGCTCGACCTGTGCCACCGTGTACTGCGCGCCGCCCGGCCGGACGATCCGGGGTTTCGGTTTTCTGGCGGCGTCGCTCATGGCTTCACATAGAGCGTGTGGCCACATTCATGGCAGACCACTTCGAGGTACTCCGGGTTGGCGACGCCGGATACGGTCCCGGCGACATCTTCGCTGGTGATAAAGGGGTCATCCCCCGCCGGGGTGGGACTCCCGGCAGGGGATGCTTCACTGCCCACCGCAGGAGATGCCGGCGGCACCGCGAAGTTGAAGTCCAGCGACGTCATGTCGAAGTTGAAACTGAGGTTGAGCCCGGCCAGCTCGCGCTGCAGGGCTTCCTCGTCCCAAGTCGAAAACTCGTGGACTCGGTTGTCGGCGAGGCGGTCCAGCCGGTTGGTCTCCTCGTCGGCGTCGCTGTAGACGCAGGGAAGGGCGCGCATCTTCAGGCGCTGCGCCGCCTTCCAGCGACTGTGCCCCTTGATGATGACGTTCTGCCGGTCGAGCAGGATCGGCACGTTAAAGCCGACACGCGGGATCAGCTCGACCAGCTTGTCGATCGTCGCCTCGTTGAATCGCGGGTTCCGCTCATACGGCTTGATCGCCTTGATCGGCACCATGACGAGCTGGCTGACGGGGGCGGGCATCTATCCTCGCTTCACGCGCAGGCGCGTGCCGCAGTGATTGCACACGACTTCGAGGTATGCTGCCTCGGTCGGCGGGTCGGGCTCATCGCCTGGCGCTGGCTCGGGCGACGGCGGTGTTGTGGCATGCACGCCGCCGTCTCCCGGTAGCGCAGGGGCGGGCTCGCCGTTCAGGTGGTCTGGCGGGCTTCCAGCGGGCTCTGGCAGGGCTTCCGGCGGCTCGGGGAGCGGCACCGAGAAATCCAGCATCGCCAGGTCGGCGCCGAAGCTCGGGGCCAGGAGGCTCACCTCCATCTGCAGATACTCGTCGTCCCAGGCGCTGTACTCCTGCACCCGGTTGTCCGCCAGGCGGTCGAACTTGTTGGTCTCCTCGTCGGCGTCCGAATAGACGCAGGGTATCTCGGTCATGCCGAGGCGGATGGCGGCGCGCCACCGGGTGTGGCCCTTGACGATGATGTTCTGGCGATCGAGCAACAGCGGCACGTTGAACCCCGTCTTGGGGATCAATTCCACCAGCTTGTCGACGGTCACGTCGTTTTTGCGCGGGTTGCGGTGGTACGGTTTGATGGCCCGCGTCGGCACCATCACGAGTTCCTGCGTGACGTCCATGATCAGCGAGGTTCCCTTTTCCGCCGTCGAGCATCTCCGCAAGGCGGCGCGAGCTGACGCCGTGAATGTCGGCGACAAACCTAACACGCGGTGGTTTGCGGCGGCAGACAATGGCGAGGTGGTCGGCATCGCCGCGCTGGATCACATCGGCCACGAGCGGGTTGTGCTGCACGCCGTGTGGGTCCGGCCGGACTGGCGTGGTCAGGGTCTCGGGTTCGACCTCGTGCTGCGCTGCATCCGCGAATGTCAGTTGCGCGGCGCCGCCGCTATCCAGGCCAACTCGCACCACCCCAGTTTCTTCACCCGGCTGGGGTTCGTCGCGGCTGCCGAGCCGGGGCGGGGCGGGCTGACGCGGGTGACTCTCCGGCTGCGTGCTTCAACCGCTCCTCGATCTGCTTCGAGGTCTCCAGCGCGCGGGAATACTCGGCTCCTTCGAAGAACCGGGCGTACCCCGTCAGGTGCTTGAGGCGGATCAGCTCCTCCTTCTCCAGGCCGATCTCCTTGCAGATACGGGCGTCGTTCCAGCCGTTCCGCAGCATGTCGATGACCAGCGATCCCATGCCGTCGATGCTGTGCCGGCCGCGCGCCCGGTTGTGGCGGATGGTCGAGGCCATGCGGTCGTTGGCGCCCTTCTGCAGGACGACGACCGGCAGGAGCCCGCAGTTGCGGTCGTAGATCACCTCGTACCGTTTCATCACGAGGTAGCGGTGAAACCCGTCGACGATCGTGTAGCGGTCGCGCTCCTCGTCGTAGACCGTCACCACGGGCTGGGTGTAGCCGTCGTGGTCGATCGACAGAAACAGGAGCTCCATCTCGATCGCCGCCACGGCGTTCGGGTTGTAGTTGTTCGCGAACACCTTCTCGACCGGGACCCAGCGCACGCTGTCCACCGGGTTGTGGCTCATGTCGGGGGGCTTCATGCGAGCTGCGCCCGCAGGCGCTCCCGGTCGATCGGCTTGCGGGGGGCGCGGGAGAACGGGTGAGTCGGGGGCAGCCCCGTTAGGTTCGGGATCGCCTTGCTCATCGAGTAATTTCGGTCGTTCCAGTCTTCGCCCGCCAGGTCGCGCCCTTGCCATACCTTCGAGACCTTTCGCGGGTTGTTGTAGCCGAGCGCGGAGTTCATCGGCGCCAGGTGCTGCACAGTCGCCGGGATCGTCGCCATCATCGGCACATCGCGGGCGTGGCTGTAGAGACCGATCGCGGTGTCGTCGCCCTCGTAGCCGACACCGAGGGCCCGGTCGACCCAGCGAAAGCACGGCTTGATAAGGGGGGCGGGGATCATGATTGCCTGCCCGTAACAGCCGCCGCCGGGGATCAGGATATAGGGCGAGGCGGTCTTACGATCGGTGAAGCGCAGACGCGGGTTGAAGAAACTGAAGATCGCCTCGGGGAAGGCGGCGGCAGCGAGATGGGCAACGACGCGGAAGCCGGTGCAGAGCTCCAGATCGTCCTGCAATACCAGCCGGTGCGTGCAGCCCGGCTGCAGGGGGTGCAGCCAGCATTTGCGGGCGGTGTACAGCGGGCCGCCGCCTTGGGGGCGATCGTCGTAGGAAACGATCGTCTCCGGCATCCCGAGCTGGGCGAGCATGGCGAGCACCATGTCCCGGCGCTTGGGCACCGCCATGATGCGGATGTCGACTGCGGTCTTCTTCATGGGCGGAACGTCACGGATTGCCGCTTCGAGGAGCGGCGCGGGTTGATGGCGGACGGCGTGTCGCGATGCTGCACCAGAGAGGGGACGTGCAGCCAGTAGCGTTCCTGGCGATCGCCCAGCCAGTCGGCGATCATCGTGTCCAGGCCGGTCGGGTGCTCCCGGCGGCGCGGCCAACGGACGTAGTATTGCCCGAGCGCGCGGGCGTAGCCCGGGGGCAGGTAGAAGCACTGCCCCATCAGAAAGCTGCGCCCCGGCATCCAGCGCGAACCGGCTTTCTCGTCGCCTTTGCGCAGGCTGAAGAACTGCACCACGCGGTCGGGGCGAACGGCGATCGCCGGCTCGATCTTGGCCAGGAAGTCCGAGGTCAGCTTGCTGTCATCTTCGAGGTGGACCGCCGGGTCCCCGTTGGCGTGCATCAGCGCCCGCAGGAAAGTGTCCATCGCGTTGCGCGACAGGTCGTGGACGATCTCCAGATGCGGGATTTGCTCGATGATCTCCGGCAGGAAATGCTCACGCTCGTCGATGGCGCGGATGATGTATCTCATTGCGCCGTCAAAGCGGCATACGAGGGCGCGTTATTAGTAATACCCCAGGCGCTTGCGCTCCTGGCCCCGGAAGTGGATGTACATATTCTGGTTGATCGTGCCGTCGACATCATTCAGCACGATCTCCTTGACGTGAATCTTGTGCCACGGCTCGCCGTGCTGGTCCTTCCAGCGATGCTTGAACAGCGCCCGGTTTTGGGGCTCGGTCAGGTGCTCGACCAGATAGTCCCGGTAGTCCTTCCAGTCGACGAAGTAGGGCGGCAGCGTGTGCGGGAAAACGTCGTTGGTCTCGCTCAGGTGACTAAAGGTGCTCACCCCGGCGATGCGCCGGATGTACCGCTCGTAGGTGGCGGGCTCGACCTCCTGCAGGCGCTTGATGGTGATCCACGAAGTCTCGTGGATCAGCGCACTGATCCGCATGTCCTTGCCCGCGATGCCGTAGCGGTAGAACTGGTCGTAGGCCCGGTTGTAGGGGAGCTGGTTGCGGGCGATGCAAATCCAGACGTCCCGGTCCTGCCAGTCGTAGATCGGCCAGAAGGTCCGGGTGTTGCGGATCATCGCGGCGTGGCACCACTTGATCCCCTCGTACCGCGCCGGCCCGCTCCACATCAGGTACCGCCGGTTGAGGCTCTCCGACATGCGCATCCCGACCAGCACGCCGACATGCTGCTTCCCCGCCATGTCGCAGAAGGCGGGGAGGTTCTTGACCAGATAGTGGAAGCGGTCGTGACCGGGGAGCGGGTTGACCGTGATGGCGATCGGGTCCTGCGGGTGCAACCAGCGTTCGCGCGCCTCGGGCGCCCAACAGTGCAAATAACTGTCCCGATATGAAAGGCTGTTGGTCAGCTTGAAGGGTATCTGAAACCAGTACGGCTGCACGTCGGGCTCGGCGAAGACCGCGCGCATGTAGTCGACGGTTGCTTGCCACTCGGCTTCCTGGTCGAGCCAGTAGACCTTGAGGGGGAGGCGGCCCCGCTCGGCGGCAACGGTGCGGGCGAGGTGCAGGAGCGTCGTCGAGTCCTTGCCGCCCGACATGCTGACGATCACGTCGTCGCAATGGTCGTAGACAAAGCGGATGCGGTCGAGGGCGGCCTCGTAGACGGTCTGGTCGGAATAGGTTGCCTTGGTCACTCGATCTGGCCGGTCTTGCGCAAGCGCTCCAGATCGTCAGCGATCCACATGCGATTGATGTTGCCGTTCTCGCCGAGGTTCGGGGTCATCGACCAGTATTTTCGGTCGTCGCCAGGGTAGCAATAGAGGCGCGTGTCGCGGCCATATTTCTCGGCGCGACCGTGCTGCTGTATCAGGGCGAACAGCTCGGCGAAGACCGCTTCAGCCTCGGCATCGTCGTAGACCGCATCGGGTCCGTGGCCACCCGCGCGCACGGTGTATTCGTGCGGGGTCTGGGGCTTGCCCCAGCGGTTGGTCGCGCGTGCTTTGCGCCAGTTGCGTCGCTCGATCAGCGCCAGAATGCGCTCGGCGTCATCCGGCGGCGGCGGGTTCGGGTCAAGCAGGGGCGGCGGTTCTTTGCGTGGCGGCATCGTGGAAGGGTCCAGCAAGTAAGCTGCGTTCAGAATTATAATCGACATGCGCGTCTCGCGGAAGGTTTATGGCGAGTACAAAAGCGCAACGGCGCAGTAGGGGGTCGCCCCATGCGCCGCTGCTAACCGCTCAGACCGGGAGCGGCTCACCGTCTCCCTTCCACGAGAGGATTGATATATAGCATCGGGCGGGGCACTCAGCCAAGGGTTGTACTTTGTACTTAGATGCTTATATATTGCGTGCGGCTGTTGTTAGTCGCTTCCTTCCACGGAGAACTCCAATGTCTAACTACACGAAGTCACAGGTGGCGGGTTTGCCGTGAGGGGGCGCTTTCTGGCGTTCCACATCGCCCACACCACCCCGGCGGCGGAGTGCCGCCGGGACTGGCTGCGGATCATCGGCTTGGCGATACTTGCGCTCTGTCTCGGATACTTAATAAATTTCGCGTTTTACTGAAAATAATGCGGATAACGCATTGATTTAACTCGAATAATACTTACATATTACTTGTCAGCGGCGAGCTGGCAACCCCTTCCACGGGATACTTCAGATGACCAACCTCGACAAAAAAGCCGCCAATGCCGCCCGGCAGGCGAAATTTCGCGCGAAGGCGCGGAACAACGGCTTTGTGCAGTGCAACCTGCTGGTGCCGGAAGGCTCGCTGGCCGACCTGCAGCTCGTGGCGGAGCTGCTGCGCTCCAACCCCAACCTGACGGTTGGCCCCGCGCGGGACCAGATCAGCGGCAAGCTGGTCGCCCTGCGCGCCCCTCGGGCGGTCAAGAAGGCCGCCTAACCTCCCCTTCCACGGAGAACTCGCATGTCCCTGATGACCGACCCCGCCGCCATCGCGACCTTCGCGCTGGCAGGCAACGCCCGCCTGACGCTTTCGTCGCTGAAGTCGGGCGCCCGCTTCACCTACCGCATCCGCAAGTCGGACGACGGCAAAATCCACTTCGTCGACCTGATGACCGGCGCCGACAACGAGAACGATTTCGCCTATCTCGGGATCATCCGGTACCGGATGGACGCGGGTCCCTCGTTCATGGTCACCGCCAAGAGCCGGATCAGCCCCGATGCGCCCTCGGCCAAGGCGTTCGCCTATTTCGTGCGCGAGGTAATCTGCCAGACCCGCCTGCCGGCGCAACTGGAAGTCCGACACTCTGGTCATTGTGGCAGGTGCGGTCGCGCTCTGACTGTCCCGGAGAGCATTGATCTTGGAATTGGGCCAGATTGTGCCGAACAAATGGGACTGCTCTGATGGCAGCGCGAGGAGATCAGCGCGGCCCCAAGAACCCGAACTGGCGCGGAGGGATCAATTCCCTCCGCAAGACCAAGGGTCAGTGCGAGGTCTGCGGCAGGCAGACGAGGAATCAACTCAGCACGCTTTGCGCCCGGTGCGCCCGCTTAGGAAGCGCTAATCCCAACTGGGAGAACTTCCGCTCCATCTCACCGGATGCGGGTCGTCAGCGGGCGCGGAAACGCATCAAAGAACTCGGCCCCTGCGAGCGGTGCGGTCGGCCCGCGCATGACCGGCATCATGTCGATGATGACCAGTTAAACAACGCTCCCGACAATATCCGGGTGCTCTGCCGCCGCTGTCACATGATCGAAGACGGGCGGCTAGAGGCGCTGCGAGAGCGCAACCGCCAAGCCCTTCCACGGAGAATCTGATGTACCTGATGGACGGCATCACCGAGACGGCGGCGCTGATCAAGCGGCAGCGCCGCGTCCCGCCGTTTCTGACGATCTACGAGGGCCTGGCGCAGCGGCTGGTAGGGACGCCCCGGTTCCTGTTCGACGACAACGCAATTTACACCTCGGTCGAGCTGACCCTCGGTCGCCCCAGCGTCTTGCTGGAGGCGATCCGCCAGATGCGCATCCCCTACCCGCGCCTCTGGGTGGAATGGCCCGAGAGCGGTCGGGAGCGTCTGCGCACCGTGTTCCCGCGCGAGATCGGCCCCGACCGTCCCATACCAGACCGGGTGGGCTTCCTCCTCGAATGTGACACCACCGGGCGCAGGGGTCAGGCGACGTGGGCGTGGTCGACGATGGGCGGCAACATCCCCAATGTCTGCCCGTTCGCCACCTTCTTCGACTTGGACGGCGAGTTCGCCCAGCCGCAGGCGCGGGTGGACGGGCTGAGCAACAACAACATCGCGCAGGTCTGGCGCGACAACCCGATCCAGCTTGCGGCGTTCCTGGCGATCTGGCGCACCGCCCGCGTCGAGCCCGATGGCGAGTGGGCCGAGGATTACCTGATCGAACTGGACCGGAAGCACGGTAGCGAAGCGATCGCGTTCGCTATGGCCGACATCTACGGCGAACTCATTCAGATGTGGTGCAACCTGCTGCTACTCACCTCGTCGCGGCAGATCGTCGACTTGGCGCCGGTCAGCATGGCCAAGCTGAACAAACACCGGGTCAAGCGGCGCGAGGTGCCACGGCTCGATCACACGGTGGTGACGCTCCACCTCGACCCGGCGGCGCGGGAACGGCAGCGGCGCGCTCCGCTGGGGCATGCGCGCAAGTCGCCACGGGTGCATCTGGTGTCGTCGTATCTCGGGCGGCGGGGTGACAAACACTGGATCGTTCAGCCGTACACGCGGGGCTCGGGCGAGACCATCCACCGGCAGGTGCGGGTGCAGCGCTGATCGCGGCGCCAAACTGGAGGAGGACGAGTGATGAACGAGATGCCGAGCCGCGAGCGGCAAGCGCTGGAGATCGCCTACCGCGAGCTGCTGCAGATCAGCCGGATCGGCGGCTTCAAGAAATCGACCGAGAAGGTGCTAGCCGCCATCCTGGCGCTGGTGCCGGACCTCATTCCCTCTCACGGTATCCCTCCAAGGAGAACATGATGTCTCGCTCGACTACATCCTGACCCATCTGTCGCGCTGCCGGCAGGGGCGGGTGCAGCGATGATCGCGGCGCCAGCATGGGCGTTATTAGTAACACCGAAATAATCCGAAAATAATACCGCGAGGTGGTTGATTTAACTCAACTAATGATTATGTATTACTGGTCGGCAGCAAGTCGGCAGCCCCTTCCACGGAGCAATCACATGACGCTCGAAGTTAATCTCTGGAACCGCGACCTCCTGGTGAGCGAGGCGCAGCGGGATCGGATGGTCGACTACATCCTGACCCACCTGTCGCGCTGCCCGCAGGGGCGTCAGTCGGTGTCCTTCCTGACCGATATGGTCCGCATGGAGACGCGGCTGAAATTCCCCACCCGGATGACCGACGCCGAGACGATGTTCGAAGCGCTCGGCTTCACCTTGGTACGCGAAGGTCGCGTGACCTACGTCACTCTCTAATCTCCCTTCCAAACCCTTCCACGAGGATTTCGACATGACTGACAAGAAGACTGACGCTGTGCGCGAGCGGGTTGCACGCCAGGTGCGGGCGCTGCGCGAGAAGACCGTCGAGAACGGCTGCACCGAGGCGGAGGCGCTGGCCGCCGCCCAGAAGATGCAGGCGCTGATGGCGGAACACGACCTGACGCTCACCGACGCGGAGGTCGAGAACGAGTCGGTCGGCCTCGACGAGGTGGTCTCCAAGTTCAAGGTGATGCGCCCGGTCGACCTGACCTGCTCCGGCATTGCCGCCCTGTGCGGTGTCAAAATCTGGTTCCAGAAGGGTTCGAAGCGCCGGGTCCAGATCCTCGGGCAGAAGTCGGGCACCGAGTTCGCCATCTGGCTGTACGCGATGATCGACGGCGCGATCGTGGCGAGCACCAGCGCTTGGCAACGGGACCCGGAGACCGGCTGGAAACAGATGGATGGGCAGGAGAAAAAGACCACCTGCAAGTCCTTCGAGGTCGGCATGGCGCACCGGATCAACCGGCGTCTGACCGAGATGGCCGAGCGGGCGCAAAGCACCGCCAAGACCTCCACCGGCACCGCCGTCATGGTCCTGCGCAATCAGGTGGTCGACGCCGCTTACACCAAGATGACGGCGGGCTGGAAGTGGGGCAGGGGCAGCGCCGGCCCCCGGGCGCGCGACGCGGGCGCCTACGCCAAAGGGCGCGCGGCCGGCGATCGCGTCAACCTCGACCGCCCGCTGGGCAACAGCGCAACCAAGAGGATCGGGGCGTAAGCCCCCTTCCCTTCCCTTCCACCAGGAGTGAATGACATGACCTACGAAGAATACGAGCGCGGCGAGGAGATGAAGGCACAGGGCGAGGTCGCCCAGGCCAACCTCAAGGCGATCCTCGACGACCACGGCTGCGAGACGGTCGGGCAGCTCGCCCGCAACGCGTACAAGTACACCGACTGCGGCGCGTGGCTGAGCGTCGAGGTCTGGGGCTACGAGCGCAGCACGATAGTGCATGGCGACGCGGTGCGCGATCTGCCCACCGACGCCCCGATTATCGCGATTCACGTCGGCTCGATCGTCGAGGGCGTTGACGGCGGTGTCGACGCTCACGTTGTCGATCTACTGGACGAAGCTTTCGAGGAACCAGCGATGGCAGCGGCTGCCTACAACCGCGCGCTGGAGGAGGTCGAGAAGGAAGCCGAGGACATCTGGAACGAGACGCACGGCTGCACGACCTGCGCCCAGCATTGGAGGGACGAGGGCTGGCTCGGCGGCGGCAGCGGCGGGGATGGCGTCACGCGGGTCTGGGATGAGTGCCCAGCCTGCAGCGGCAGCGGGTCCATAATATGATCGTGGTCGCTGGAGGCATCCTGCTCGATTTGGGCGTGCTGACCGCGAAGCACGGCGAGAAGCTGGTGCGCCACGCGCTCCGCAAGGAGTGGCTATCGAAACCCGCGCCGGGCGGCTCCCCGGCACAGAAGGAGTAAACGATGTCATTGCCCGGTTTGAATTTGAATGAGTTCACCCGCCAACAGGCGGCAATTACTGAACGCCAACAAACAGAGGCTGCGCGTAAGCCTCGCGGTCAGACGATCGCAGAGGCAGTTCGACAAAGTGAGGCCGTGGCCAAGGAAATCGCCGAAGGCAAAGCAGACGCCTACGACGAATAACCCGCTGATTTCACTGAATTATTTTCGGGCTCGGGTATTGTTATCCGAGCCCGAGTGATTACATATTACTGGTCAGCGCGAAGCTGGCTCCCCTTCCACGGAGAAACCACCATGCGGTACGAAGCCAACGTGCAGGACAACGAGCCCGTCGTCGTGATGGGCGTCCGGGGCATGAAGTCCAAGACGTTCACCAAGCGCTTCCGCAGCCTGACCGCCGCGATGCGGTGGCTCGAAAGCGATGCGGCGGGCGATTGCACGATCTACGAAGTCGCTCGCGCCAACTGAAACCCCTTCCACAGGAGGCCCGCATGGGACCTTTCATCCTCTCGATCGAGCCGGTTGCCGGCCCGACCTACCGCCACGGGTTCCATCTCGGGACCGACGAGGCGGTCGCTCGGCAGATTGCCGAGGAGACGTACCGCTCGCGGCGGCGCCACCCCGGCACCGTGTGCGCGGTCCGCACCGTCGCGCTGATCCGCGACGAGCGCATCGTCGACGTGTTCGACGGCCGGTGGGACTCGTCCTACTGGTGGAACCTCGACGAGGAGGGCGCGTGATGGCGCGCCCCTACACCACCCCGCGCCTCCGCAAGCCCAAGGTGACCTACCGGCAGGAGGAGGGCGATGACGGCTACTGCTACTGCGTGCGCGTCGATGGGCGGGCGGTCACCTACCCCAGCCTGACCCGCTCGGAGGCGATGTACGAGAAGGCCCGCATTCTGGCCGCCTGGGCAGCGGCGCACCCTTCCACGGAGAACTGACATGGCGTATCGGCGCAAGAACCCCCACGACCGGCGCATCGAGCACCTCTACGGGCTGCACTGCAGCGGCGTCGAAATCGACATCATGGACATCGGCAAGGTGTTCAAGGTCGCCAACGACGCGATCGACCAGGGCGCCACCGACGAGGAGCTGGCGGAGGTCATCGTCGCCTTCGTCGAGACCATCAGGAAGAACTGATGGCCGAGCGTCCGCCCGATTGGCGCGATCGCTGGCGCGACGAGGATATGTACGCGCAAGCGGCCGGGCTGATCGAGCTGTACGGCGAGCCCGACTACGCGCTGATGGAGCGCAACCCGGACGGCACCTACACTGTGCGGCAGGTGCCGCCCGCCTTCCACGGGGACGAGCAATGATCTGTCCCTACGATCGCAGACCGTGCGTCGTACCGCGCTGCGCGGTCTGCCCTATCCCTTCCACGGAGAACCTCATGCGTATCGTCGAAAGCACCCGCTCGGTCTGGTGGCGGGCTACCCTGGAGGACCACCCCGATGATGGGGTGCTGGTCCGGGTCTACCGGAAACTCAACGGGGACGACACGAGCCCCATGAAGCGCGAGAGCGAGCATGTCCTGGGCTGTCCCATGCACGTCGCCCTCGATCGCATGCAGGAGCTGCTGAACCAGCTCGCACCACCCCACTGGAGGAGCTGACCATGATCGGTAGCGCAATGATCATCCACGCCGACGATCGGGGCCCGGAGGTGATGCCGTGCCCGAAGCCGCCGACTCTCGCCTTCATGCAGAAGGCGGTCGGCGGGTATCTTGAGCTGGTCCCCTACTTCAACACGATGCAGCTCGACGCGGAGGGCACCGTCGCGGTCTGTCGGGTCTACTGCAACGAGGATGGCAAAGGGCAGGGGCTGCCGGTCAATCGGGTGGCGACGCGCATGTGGCACGATGCGCTGACGCGGCTGGAGGATGGCGACGGCAACCAGCTCTACCCGCGCGGCCTGCGAGGACCAGATGGCGCCATCAGCGACATGCTGGTCGGCTCGGTCCTGATCCTGATCGGCGACGACGCTTTCCTGAAGGCGCTGTGATGACCGTCGCCGAACTGATGGCGGTGTTGGTCGGGCTCGACGGCACCGAGCTGGTGTGCATCGACACCACCTACTGGTCGCCCTGCGGGGTCTATCCCGCCGCCGGCAAGCTGGTCATCCAGACCGTCGCGCGGTGCGATGATGACGAGTACCGGGTGGTGGTGCTGCAGCCCCGGAAGTGGCCGTGAGCGAGTTTGCCCAGACGATGGTTATCGTGGTCGGTGTGATCTTCCTGCTGGCCACGATGGCCGCTGTCGCTCTCGGGCTGCTATAGCCCCGGAAATGGCCGCCAGCGGGGGCGTTATTAGTAACGGGGTTTCCGAAATAATACTCGCGTTGGGGTTGTACCTCCGCAACCAGTGATTACATATTACAGGTCGGCGGATCGCGTCGGCAGCCCCTTCCACGGAGCCTCCCATGAAGATCGATACCTCGGATTACGTCAATACCCACGGGCGCCTGCCGCGCGGTCGCGGCAACTGGGCCTTCCGCATCGTGCGGGTGCTCGGCTGTACCCTGACCCACGTCGTGCACCGGCAGGAGGTCACACTGACCGAGGCGCGCGACGAGCTGACGAACAACTTCCGGCGTGGGCTGGTCAGCATCACGCTGCTGCCGTAACCACAACCCCTTCCACGAGGAGCACACCATGACCAACTCGGAACACCGCGAATGGGTTGAGCAGTCGCTCGCCTATTGGAACCGCCAGAAGGCGGATCGGTGCATCAGCCGCAAGCGCATCCGTTGGGAGATCGAGCAACTGAGCCCGGTGCATGACCGGGTGGAGAGCTAGGAATGAACGAACTGGTGGTCGCGCTGCTGCTGCTGTACTTCGTCCCGAGCATCGTCGCCCTGTCGCGCGGCCACACCTCCAAGGCCGGGATCATCATCGCCAACCTGTTTTTTGGCTGGAGCTTTGTCGGCTGGGTCATCACCCTGGTCTGGGCCAGCTCCTACTTCGACGACCCGCGCAAGAAGGTTAACCTGATTGGCGGCCGATACGTGACCGACGCCGAGCTGCGGCAGGAATATAAGCAGCGGCAGGCTAGCCGGGATCGCTTTTGGACGGCGGTAGGCCGGCCCGAGCAGGAATAATGAGGGCGGGATATGTCTCCCGCCAGTCCCTTCCACAGGAGCATGAACATGACGACTTTCTCAGGCCCCGCAGGCGTCGCCACATACCGCGCCGCCGCTCTCAAATCGGGGCTCAGCCTCTACGCCAAGACCGGGATGCGCCCCAACCGCGCCTGGACGCCGAGCGCCATGCTGAAGGCGGCGGGCGGGATCACCGGCCGGACCTATCGGCGCGGCGAGTACACGCTGGCGGTCGCCGATCTGACCGCGTGGCTCGACGCCAACGGCACGACGGGAGAGGCGTGATGATTGCCGCCTCCCTGCGTCGGCTGCAGGAGCGCCACCCCGACAAGATCGCCGACATCTACCGCGACAGCGATGGGCTGTGGCTCAACCTCCAATACGGCTGGCAGTCGGGCGGCGCCCACTGCGTCCACGAGGCGACAGCGCGGGAGGTGATCAGCGCCTTCCGCTCGGTCGCCGCGTGCAACTGTCGCGAGTGCCGCACGGGCGGTGCGGAGTGGGAAGACCTCGACATCGAAACCGGGCAGGTGCGCGTCTACCGGCGCGCGGGAGGTGCGTGATGGCGCGGCGAACGACGTGCACCTGCGGCTCGGGCGAGTTCCCCGACGTGCAGTACGACGGGTACGGGATCTTCCTTTGCTACACCTGCCGCAAGTGCGAGCGGGCAAAGCTGTCGAAGTTCCGGCCCGATATCTTCACCCGCTACGAGGCCGACGAGCCGATCGAGGAGGATGAGTGATGGAACTGAAGGTACGCGAGCGGGCCGCCATTCTGGCGGCCCTGCATTACTGGCTGTGGCAGCGCGAGGGCGCGGTCGAGAAGCCGTTGAGCCGGCCGCAACGGGAGCGGCTGCAGAGCATCCTGGCGCTCGAAAATGTCGACAACACCGTCAAGCCGCTGACCGACACCGAGATCGACGAGCTGTGCAAGCGGTTCGGCGACACCTCGGGCGCGTGATGAAGACGACAAACCCCTTCCACGGAGAATGACATGAAGCACGAGTATCGCGTCCACTGGCATCAGTGCCCGCACAACCGCTTTGACCCGCACGTCACGAAATACACCCGCCCGACCGGCGGCTATGTCATCAGCGGCGCCCCGCAGGACGGCGAGCTATGACCCCGCAATTCAATCTGACGGTCGAGTGCGGCAACGCCGCCTTTGGCGAGAGCGTCGGGGAGCGCGGCCAGGAGCTGGCCCGCATCCTGCGCGAGGTGGCGGTGCGCGTCGAGAACGGCATCGCCGACAATGTGCGGTTCTCGGTGCACGATCTGAACGGCAACCGCGTGGGGCATGCGGGCATGACGGGCGGCAAGAAGTGAGCCCGTATATGTGGGCCTGGATCGTGCTGGCGGCGGCCATGCTCGCCTTCTCGATCGGCATGGCGGCGGTGTTCGGCGTACCGTAGCTTGGGGGAGCCACAAGACGGCGAGTGTGGCTGGGCTGGGCATGCCCGAACAACCCCGTCAGCCCGTGGGCGACCTCACTTAGTCGGCGCCGCGACGGGCATTCTAACTGTAAGGTTTACCGACACGATGACCACACGATGACGGATAAGTTTACACTATCGCTCGCGTCAGGCGCGGAAACGCTGGGGTCATCCCTGGCCCCTGGATTGCGTCGCTACAAGGCTCGCATGATGCGGGTCATTCACGGGAGGGAGCCTATGCGAAAATTCCTACTGGCCGCCGCGCTGCTCGGGAGCACCGCGCTGGCGATGCCCGCCTACGCCATCACCTGCAACACCACCCAGCAGCTCGGGCAGGCTGGCACCAGCGGCCTGGCGGGGCTGTCGGGCGGCAACTGCGTGCAGGTCTCCGACAAAATCTTTGGCGATGCCAGCGTCGGCGGGGCGATCACCGGGCAACAGGGCAACGCGATCTTCACCTTCACGGCAACCAGCGTCACCGTTGGCTTTCAGGGTGCGGTCGGCCCCGGCCTCTCCGGCAACATCGACTACTCGGTGGCCGTCGCCCCCGGCTTCAACTTCGTGATCACCAGCGTCGCGGAGGACTTCACCCTGACCGGCGACGGCGGCCTCATCCCCGGTAGCGCGACGCTCGCCGGCACCGCCAACGGTGGGGCTTTCAACTGCACCCGCTCGACCACCGGCGCCTCGACCTGCCCCACATCGCTGGCACTGGCCTCGGTCAGCAGCGTGCTGATGACACAGGACATCACCACCGACGCGCACGCCACCGTGACCGGCATCCAGGACACCTTCGTCCAGACGGCAGTACCCGAGCCCGCCAGTCTCGGCATCCTGGGTGGTGCGCTGCTCGGGTTCGGCATCTTCAACTGGGCGCGTCGGCGCAAGAGCGGCGGCGGGTTTTCGAATGCGTAGCACCCGCATAGCGTAACGCGTAGCACCTTGCGGGGACCGCTACCGCCCAGTCGGCGGTCCCCGCCTTTTATCGGCGCGGCTGGCCCGGCTCGTCCGGGGTGTGCGGTTGCTGGGGCGGGCTGTCGCGGTGCGGGTGCTGATCCGGCGGCGGCTGTTGCGGGTTCTGCGGCGAGTCCTGCGGCTGCGGCGGTTGCTGCGGCGGTGCCGGGGCATCCCGGTGCGGCTGTCCCGGCTGGGGCGGTGCGTCGCGCGGCGCGGGTGGCGCAGGTGCTGGGCGATCGGACATCGAAAGTCCCCCCGTGTTAACTTCCCCAAGGCTGAATTACGCAGCATTGCGGCGCCTGCTCGTAGGCGTCAAGCGTAAACCGCCGGTAACAATTCTCTCCGATTAAAGGAAACCCATGATGACCGAGCGCGAAGAACAGGTTCGGGCGATAGCCGTGCGGCTGTGGGAAGACGCCGGCAAACCGATGTTTCGCGACGAGGAGTTCTGGCTCGCGGCCGAGCGGCAGCTCGATTCGGGGGATCAGAGCCCGGCGGAATATCAGGAGGATGCCGTCGCCGAGCAACAGGAGCGCACGGCGGAGCAGATGGAAGACCTGCATCGGCACGGCAATCCGTTCACCCAGCAGGAGCTGGCCGACAAGGAGCGCGAGGCGAAGGAGCGGGCACCGGGCGATCGGCCGCCGCCGCGTCGCCCCGAGGCGCGCGAGGAGCATCGCTCCGAACGCCCCGAGGATCATCGCCGGGCGGAGGCGCCGCCGCCAACCCCGTCGACGGCGGAGCGGGTGCCGCCCCGGCGCTAACGCAGCGGCAGGTGCTTTTCCAGGTAGCCGAGGGCGGTCCGCAGCTCGGCAATAAATCGCTGGGTCTCGGGCCACCAGATATTGTCCACGGCGTCGGATATTGCCCGCCAGGGATATTCTTCGAGGTCGCGCTGAAAGCGGACCAGCGCCCGGCGGGCTCGCTCGGCGGCGTTGCTGTTGGTGAATGTGACGCCGTTGACCTGCGAGGCGGCGAGGATATTCCGCCAGGTGCCGGCGGGGCTCGCCTCGGTCAGCCCGAGCGAGCGGTGGACGGTGCGCACCAGGTCGGCAAATTCGCAACTCGTGCGATATTCGACGGTGCTGATCCATTGCCGGCCCAGCAATATCCCGAACAGGTCGTTGGGCAGCTCGGCTGAGGTGGTGGCGGCGATGCGGTGCCGCCGCAGCTCGGCGGTGCCGGGATCGGTTTCGGGGGTGCGCCCGGCCACCGTGGTCTCACGGCGCTTGGCGTTGAGGGTGCGCGGGCGGCCCGCCCGGCGGGCGGCCTTGCGCTTGCTGCGGCGCGACATGAGCCGCCGCGTATGCCACAGATCGGCGGAAACGCAAGGGTCTCGAATAAAATCGCTCTGGGAGGCCGTAGGCGCGTTTTAGGGGTCTTGGGCTGCTGGGATATGGTCGAGGGCGTTCATCGCATCCAGCGGGCTCGCAGCGCGACCTTTGAGGGCTTTTATTCGGAGCATGCGGTTGGCCGAGCGGCGCCGCGCTTCTGTGAGCTGCCGCCGCAGGTCTTTCACCTCCTCCGCCATCGCATGGTAAATCCGATTGTCCCGCGCCTGCCGCAGATAGAGCAGATCGGTCTCTGTCTCGACAGCGGCCCACTGCCCGCAGGTGTGGTTGGTATCCCTGCGCGACCATTCGGGGTTCAGGGTGCAATCGAGCAATTGGGCATGCCCGGTCCGCTGCACCTCCCGAAGGACGAGGTGGTGCGAGTATTCCCAGTCCCCGTGCCAGTCGCTGGGCGGCACGAACCTGGCGTGCTTACAGGTCAGGCAGCTCACGTCAGATCCCAAGGGGCTTTCAACCCGGCCGGGTCCATCGGCGTGGTCAGATTACCGCTCCAGGCGAGCACCCGCTCGATCGTCTTGCGCGGGTAGGTGTGGACCGCCCCGCTCGCGAAGGCGAGCACCGCGCCCTGCTCGTCGAGCTCCTCGATGACCGCCCCGCCCATCAGCCAGCACAGGCCGGCGCGGTCGATGCGGGCGAAGGGCTTCACCTCGTCGGCCCCGAGCAATTCCCACCAATGCCAGCCGAGGTCGGTGGCGAGCATCGCCCAGCCAGGGTCCTCGGCGTAGAAGGCGCGGGCGTCGATCAGGAATTGCCTCCAGCGCGGCAGCGGCACGTCCAACGGGTTCTGTACGGGGTCGAGCTGGTGCAACCGGGCGCGGTGCTCCAGCACCTGCGCGGCGTCTCCGAGGGCGATCATTCGCTGAGGCTCTCCTGCAGGATGGTGAGCCATTGTTTCGCCCCCTCCTCGCCGAAGTCGGCGCGATACCCCTTCAGCATCACCGCCATCATGTAGCCCAGCACGGCCATCGCTTCCGTCACGCTCAGCGTGTCGGGCAGGGCGTCCGCGATGGCGTCCGCGCATTTGGCCGCCAGGCCCAGGATGTCGATGTCGCTGATCGGTTCTGCCGGCATTCGGGGGGCTCTCCTGCGTGAAAGGGCGGTCGAGAATATGCCCGATATTCCGCCTTAATCACTAGATACTTTCAAGTGCGCGGATTATGCGCATGACATTACCTCCGTGGATGGGATGCGTTGAGATATTCTAGCTCTCGGAGGGGCGGGCGCGGCGCGGATAGCGCCCGCCCCTTATGCCGAAGGCATAGGACACACACGCGCATTTTGGGAAGTCATCTATTTCATAGGTTTACATGGTACACGCACACAGACGCAGAGACAGACACGCGCAGCGGGAGTTGATTAGTTTTTCTCATGTCACACCTCGTACAGGAATGGCGAACGCCTATCTCTCCCGAGCTTGATACGGGGCGGGTTGCTGCCGATCAGCTCGTTCATGGCGGTCTCGAAATCCCGCATACTGAACCTGGTCGGGCGGTTGAGCGGGTGCGCCCGGAACACCTTTGGGGCATATCGCGAGGGGGAATTTGATACGTCGTGGACGGTGCGCCCCTCCTGCTTAATGGCTCGCAGGCATTCCAGAAATTTGGCCCGGATAGAGAGATTGCGCGACGGTCCTGCATTGACGTCGAGCGCGGCAGGGGTGAACACGCCGTCTTTGATGGTCAATTCGATGGTCTCGCCGGGTTTGGCGTAATTGCTGTTTTGTCGCGTCAATATCCGCTTTTCGGTGGGGTTTAGGGCGATGCGATGGGCGCGCTCCTCAGGGCTTTCGCCGTCGTCTTCGTTGCCGTCTCCGGGATCGTGCAGCGACAGCCGCGCCCGCATTTTACCCTCGATGCCGGTATTGCCGCTGTCGAAGCGCCCCGACGATCGGCCGCGCATGGAGGGGTGGGCGGAGCACACGATGGCGCAGTCGTGGAGCATGCTGATGCGGTCCAGCATCCGAATAAATATCGACGTCTGCCGCCGGTCGATCTCGTTGCCGCCAAAGAAGTCGGGGAGCGTGTCGAGCACCACGAGACCGGGGCGGATGGTGGCGAGCTGATCCTGCAGGAGTTGATACGCTGGCCCGAATTTATGCCCCTCGTGGTCGAAGCGGAGCAGCTCGCTGTCCATGACGCCGACCAGCGAGCCGAAATGGAAATTGGGAAACCGAATAAAATCGAGCCCGTAGAACTGGGTGATGCGGATCGCGCGTCGCACCACCTCCTCGATGGTGTCCTCGCAGAACAGGCCGTAGACCGGCACTTGCGCGATCGGGAGGCCGCAGAAATTCAATCCGGCAGCGGCGGCGATCATCAACTGGATCAGAAATGTCGACTTGTAGACCCCGCTGACGCCGTAGAGCCCGGTGGTCTGACCGCGCGGTATCCAGTCCTCCATGATCCATTCGCGTGCCGGGATCAGGCGGCCTGCCCAATTGGCAAGGTGATCGAGGGTCCAGGGCGGCGGTTTCCAATCCTCGGTGTCATGGCCGTTGGAGGCAGGATCGTGCCCGTTGAGCTGGAACGGCTCGGTCTGTTCGATAATCTCGTCGAGCACCGACTGCGAGCCGCCTTCGTCGAGCCAGTCGGAGATGTCTTTGCCGTAGTGCGGCTCGCCTTTTGCCTCGGCGCGGGGATACAGCCGGATGATCCGCACCGCTGCGCCAGCGCGGGCGAGCTGGGGCGCCAGCTTGGCCGAGCGCTCGCGGCCCGCCGGGTCGTTGTCCTCCAACAGGATGACCTCGCCGCCGGCAAAGATGGCGTTAAACTCGCTGCGCCAATATCCGGCGCCGCCGGGGTTGGTGGTGGCGACGACGCCCCAATCGGCACGAACGCGGTCGACGTCCTTCTCGCCCTCGCAGAGATAGGCCCGCCAGGGATGCCCGTTGCCGGTCTTCTTGGCGGCGAGCAGTTCGGGCAGGTGGTAGAGCACCCGGCGGGTATTGCCGAGCTTCCAGCTCCAGCCGTCGCCCTCGGGTTTGCGCTGGCGGAACTGGTGGTCGGGGAACCGCACCACCTGGAACAGCAGGGCGCCGCGCTCGTCGACGTAATCGTAGGTGATGCGCTTGGGGGTGACGTCGCGCGGGCGATCGTCCAGCAGGTGATGGTCGCGGGCCCAGGATAATACGTCGTCGTGACCGCTGCGGTGGATGAGGCTCCAGGCGTCGCCCCCGTCCTTGGCTTCGTGGTCGTACCACAGCCCGCGATCGTCGCCGCGCACCTCGATCTTCAGGGACCCGTGGGTGCCGAAGCGCACCGCGTCGGGCTCGGTGTGGCCCTTGAAGCGTTCCCCCAGTCTGCCCTCCCGCTCCAGCGCCGTGACGATTTCGGAAATTCGCTGGTTGAGGTCGGACACAGCACACGGTCCTCCGGCAGAAAATTGCGAGGAGCCGGGGAAGCGCTTGGTCTGCCTTGGGTTTCGAGGGAAATGGAAATTGCAAAATATTACTTGCAATATCCTGGAAATTCCCGGAGAAGACTCAAGCGACCATGCCCCCAGCATGGTTTGTGAAGAAGCGACCATGCCCTCGCAGCATGGTTGGCCGTGCATCCCCTGCACGTAAGCGTCGATCCGATGACCCAAGGCCAGACCCGGCGTTCCCCCGCCGGGTTTGGTATTTCTGGAACAGGCTGGGCAGAATGCCCCCGGCCGCGAGGGGCTCGCAAGGGGGAACGAATCTCGAACTTGGCGACCTCTGCCGGATCGTTAACCAAGCCAATATCTTAGCGCTGGGAAAAAATTCGAGGGTCAGGCGTTCCGTGTACGTTCCGGGGTGGCGTTATTAGTAACGGGTGAGCCACCAGAGCCAGATGAAATATCCGGCGAACTCGGCGGTGAGCCCGGCATACAGCCAGATGTAGACCCACCGCAGGTTCATCGCGTCGGGATGCCCCAGCGGCGGAGCTGGTGCAGCACGGCGTCGACCGAGTTGCACACGGCGATCGTCATGCCCGCCGCGTGGAGGCGCGGGAACACGTCCTCCTGGCCCTCGTAGATGCGCGGGGCGCCGCGCCGGGTCCGCCCCACCCGGGTCTTCGACAGCTTTTGGCCCCGGCGCTTCAGCTCGATGCCGAACACCAGCCCCTGGAAGATGATCAGGATGTCCGGCCAGCCGCGCTTGAGGCCAGCGCGCCCGAGGCGGGCGACCTCGGCGGGGGCGAGCTTGATATGGCCGGCGGGGTAGCAGGCCCACACGGCAGGCGGCAGGAGCACCCGGTCGAGCACCCGCGCGGTCTGCTCGTGGATGTCCTGCTCCAGCGGCAGGGGCGCGGTGAGGCGAAAGGGTCTTTTCGTAACAGGCATGGCGAAAAGGTGCCGTCAGCGGTCGTAAATTCGATCCCTATCGGAATAAAGTTGCGAAATAAATTGACAGAACGGGATTTACCGCCACTGAATTGATGCGCCGCCCCTCCGGCCAAGGATCAGGGCGGCGCATCGCAACGGCATACACAGGAGATGGATATGCCTTCACCCAATTATACCAAGCGCTTTGGGCCACTGTCGACGTTCGGCGTCAACACACCCGCCCACCTGGCGGTGCGTGCCACCAAGGCTAATCTGCTGACCGATTTCCACCAATTCGGGTATGCGGGCGAGCAGTTTTTTGGCACCGCGTTTATCCAGGGGAACCGCCTGCAGTTCACCACCGCGATGCCGTTCAGCACGATGCTGAAGGTCTCCAAGATCGACCGCGCGCCGTCCGGCAGCGGCGTCAATATCGCGATGGAGAAGGCCAACCGCCCGAAGATCGCGGGTCACGCCAAGGCGCTGCGCCAGTATCTGATTGATACGGCGTGCCGTGGCGAGAAGTTCGTGCTGCCCGCGTTCACCTTCAATTTCGGCGACGAGCACTCGACGCCGGAAGATGCCCCCGAGGCGGTGCTGTACGTCTATGGCGACGAGACCGAGAACTCGACGAACGGCTGGCCCGCGCTGTTCCAGCTTCCCAACACGATCAAGCTGGACACCACCGATGGGGCGCATCGCGGCGGCGAGATCGACTCGCTGCTCAACGATCGCGGGCTGTCGCTGCAGGAGGTGGAGCGCTCCAATCTCGGCCGCAACGCCTGCGACGTGAAGATCATCTTCGAGTCGAAGCGGGTCGACGCGCATCAGGACTTCGCCGACTGCGCCAAGGCGAAGCAGATCACGGGTAGCCTGATCTCGACCTTCGATGTGCGCGATCTGCGCAACCAGCGTGCCGTCAATCTGGTGCGCAATGTCGGCTTCCTGCAGCATTACGTCGACGCCACTGCCGCCAATGTCAACCTGTCGGCTAAGTCGCTGAAAATATGGTCGATGTCGGCGGTACGCGGCTTTGTCGGTCATGTACAGGATCGCTACCCGCCAGCGATGGGGGCCAGCGAGCCGCAGGTCGAAGCCTCGCTCACCGAGAAGCTGTGCGGCGCCGAGGAGTTCTTCGCGGCGGTGATCGAGCACATCCCACAACTGCACACGCTCGATCTGGCGCGCACCGATCCGAAGACGCATACCGAGACGGCGGCCACCTACCGCTCCAAGCTGGGCGGCAGCATCCTGCTGCGCGGGGTCGGGATGAGCCTCCTGGCGCGCGCCTTTGTCCACGTCAAGCAATACGGCTTGCCGACGATGGCAGGCTACGTCGACATGGCCACGAAGCTCGGGATGGTCGATTGGTTCCTGCTCGACTGCGAGCGCGATCAGTTGCCGGATTCGGAGACCGAGGCGGGCCGCCTGATCTATGCGGAGGAGGTGCGCAAGCACACCAACCCGCTGTGGGCGTCGATGATGGTGATCGGCGAGAGCCGCTACCGCATCGGCTCGTCCAGCGAGGAGGCCAATCAGGCGTGGAGCCGCGTCCTCGCCAAGATCGAGCCCGAGACGGCGGCGGCCGATATCGCTGCCGAGTAGCGTGCCTGCGGGCCGCCCCTGGCGGGGCGGCCCCTCGCTCGATGGCGGCACACCAGCGTATTATCCGCGAGCAACTCGCGGTCACCGAACCCCGCCCGGCGGCGCCGTCGCTGGCGGGGTATTCGATTGCGGCAATATCGCGGGCTGAGGCCCTGCCGCTGATCCTGCGTTACGAGTGGCTCGGCACGCTGGGGCGGGCCACCTTCTTCGCTGGTTTATTGTCGTCCAAAGGCGAGCTGGAGGGCGCCGTCTGTTTCGGGTATGGCCCGAGCGGCCCGATCCGGCAACTGATCAGCGAACCGGCGCTCTGCCTGGAGCGAGGCGCCTGCGTCCATTACGCGCCCGCCAACGCCGCCAGCTTTCTGATCAATGGCGCCTGCAGGCTGGCTTGCCGCAGTCTCGGGGTGGAGCGGTTCTTTGCCTACGCTGATCCCAACGCCGGGGAATATGGCGGGGTCTATCAGGCGGCGGGCTGGGTCTATCTCGGGCAGGGGCTAGATAACGGCAAAGTCCGGGCGCGGCGCCGGTTTGTGCTGCGCCCCGGCGATGACCCGGCCCGGCCGGAGAACTGGGTCACGACCCGCGCTCTGCGGCGGGCGACGAAAATGAATTACGAGCAAGCCCGCGCTCGTGGCTGGCAAGTCGAGTGGCGCCCTGCCAAGCACGTCTATGCCACCCATGTCGGGGAGAGTAGGTGGGAGACAATCAACGGGCGCCGAATTGATGTCTGGCGGCAGTCCTTCCCTCCTCGCCCCTACCCGAAGCCAGATCGCTAAGCGGCATCGTCCCCCGTGTCGTGCAGCTTAGGCCGGTTGCGCGACATCGTGCGGCGTTGATCAATATGGGGCGTGTACCGGAACAAGCGGAGGCCGCGCTAAAGATCAGCTCCCGTAACTCGTATCAACACATCTGGCGTCAAGAAATCATGCCGACAGTTATTCAGATGAATAACTCAACGGTTTTTGAAGAATTTGACGAGAGCGCCGATCCGCTTGGCGAGAACGTGGTTCCACTTCGCGGGTCGGCGGCTTAGTCTAGCTCCAGGAAATACTGGTTGGGGTCGATTATCTTGCGGCGACGCCGCCGGATTTTCGGCCCCTCGTAGATCAGCGAATACCACACCCGCATCGGCCGACGGTGGTTGACCCGCTGGCGCGATTCGACATGATCCTCGGTCGGGATGCAGACCTGGTTGCGCTTGGCTTCCAACATCAGCGGCCCGATGGCGCGGTGCTCGTGCGTCGCCGGGCCGCGTCGATGCTGGCGCAGCCGCTCCACGTCGTCGATCGTGAAATAGGGCTTCTTGCGGGCGACCTCGACGATGGCGGCGGCAAACCAGGCGGCCCACACCGGGTTGGCGCCCCGGGCGGCCCGACCGATCCCGGCGGCGCGAGCGGCATGGCCGCCGCTAAAGGCGCCGAGCATCAGGCGGCATCGTCCCCCGTATCATGCAGCTTGGGCCGGTTGCGCGAGCCCGGCGGGCGCCCCGGACCGCGCCTGGCACCGTTGCCGCTCTCGGGCCGCATGCGCTCTGCGAGCTGCCCTTGCCCGGCCATCCAGCCCTGGTCCCAGCGGGCGTGCATCGTGCTGCCGACACCCCACGGGTTCTGGTCGCGCGGGCGCCCCGCTTCGCCCGCCGCGCGGCCCGCCGACTCGGTCTGGTAAATCTGGTCGGGGCTGTACTCCCCCTCGTCGTCCGCATCCTCCTCGAACTCGTCGTTGGGCGGTGGCGGCTCGAATAAATCGCCCTGCGTCCCGATCGGCTTACCGAGCCACGCCATCAGCCGGCGAAATTCGCGATCGTCCTGCTCGCGCATGTCCTCGGATTTACCGGACTCGCGGCGAGCCCGGTCGAAGGCGGCCAGGCTGATACCGGCGCCCTTGATGCGCTTGCGCAGGTCCTTGCGCATCCCCACCGCCTGGTCGACGGCGGCGTCGACGTCCATGTACTCGTCGACGAATTGCAGAAATGTCGCCTGGGTGATGTTGCCGTAGGTGTCCGGTATTTCCTGGCTCTGCATGGGAGAGGTCTCCTGCGCTCGGGGTGCGCAGGCAAAATACCCCCGTGCGCCGGATCAGCCAAACCTCAGACGGCTGATCGGCGGCGGATAGATATCCGGGCGCAGCTCGTAGCGCGGGATTTGCGTCGCTCGCTCGATGGTCATCACATGCGCCACCGGGATGCGCTTCCATACCGCCACGGTGGCGCTGGTGCGCTTGACGATGCGGGCGAGGGCGCACACCCCTCCGGCAGCCGAAAGGGCTACTTCGAGGCCCGGGTCGCGGTCGAATTTCGCCATATTTCGCTAGTCCAAATCAAGCGATAACGCTAGGCTAAGGCGAGTGAGCTGTCCAGAGTATCCCTATGCGAACGGCGCTGTACCGCTGCTATGCCGACGCCCGGATTTATTATTATAGTGCCTCGTCTACCCGCTCTCCCTTCCCGCAAACTGCCGCTGGCGCTGGCGATGCGTCTCGCGGGGCGCCCCTCATATGACCGCCCGGCGCAGATACGCATCCTGGGGCAGCCCGAGCCGGGCTACTTCGTGGTGCGGCTGGTCAAGCGCGGCCCCTGGATACCGGCGATCATCTGGCGCCCCTGCCCGCTGATCCTCCCCGAGCTGCTGTCGGATACCCCAGCCCCGGAGGATTGGTGTCGCCCGACCGAGCGGGGGCGACCGCTGCGGGCGAGGATCGGCGAGGAGGAGGTGAGCCCCAATGTCGTCTGGGAGCGCGGCCGGCGCGTGCCAGAGGCGGAGTATGCTTATCGGGCGGCGCTAGGGGCTTGGGCAAAACAGCACGCCCCAGCGGCTCCAGAAGCGAACCCGGGGCAAGGCGTCAATCTGGCGGCGCAACCCAGTCTGTTCTGAAGGAGGGGACATGAACGCATCCGACAACCGCTTCTACCGCGAGCCCGGCATCGGGGATAACCAGCCGCCGGTCGATTACAACGACCCGGATATTCTGCAGGCCCGGCTGGAGCGCGAATACGCCGACATGCTGGCGCGCTTTGCCGAGCTCGAATTGGGCGCCGCCAAGGTGCCGATAAAAATCGCCACGGACAGCGAAGCGCGGAGCGTCGTCGACTGGGTGGCGCAACAGTGCAAGACCCTGATCACCCAGGCGGAGCGCGCTCACACGAAGGAGAAGGCGCCCTATCTGGCGGGCGGTCGCACCGTCGACCGCTTCTTTAACGACCGGATCAAGCGGCTGAACAACACGATCGGCCCGATCCAGCGGCGGGTGCAGACCTATTTCGACCTGAAGAAGGCGGAAATCCGGCGGCGGGAAGACGCGGAGCGGCGGGAGGCGGAGCGGCGCCGTCAGGCGGCGCTTGAGGAGGCGCAGCGGCTGGCGGCGGAGGCGGCGGCCCGCGAACAGCTCGGCGATCGGCGCGGCGCGATCAATCTGGCGAAGGCGGCGCGCGACCAGGAGGACAACGCGGCGGTGGCAGAGGCGCAGGCCGGCGCCCCGCCTGCCCCCGTGCACATCCACGGCGAGTACGGCGCCACGGCGTTCGCCCGCGAGGTCTGGACCTATGAGGTGATGGACCCGGCGGCGGTGCCGCTCGGCTATCTGACGATCGACGATGCGGCGGTGAAGGGCGCCATCCGGGATGGCATCCGGGATATTCCCGGCATCCGCATTTATCAGGACGAGCGCTTTACCATCAAACGCTGCTGAGAGAGGGAGACCCGATGTCCGACGAACACGACAACCTGCCGGTCGAGGCACCGCCGATGCTGCCCGCTGAATTGCTGGGCGTCGGCTCGCTGCCGCTCAGTCTGCAGATATTCTTCAACGACCAGCTCTACGAGCGCTGCAAGGCGGTGGCCTCGTATATCGCGCGAGCCGAGGGCGTCACGCCAAAACACCTGATCGGCAAAAACGAGGCATGCTTCGCGGTGGTCTCCCGCGCCCTGACCTGGCGGCTCGATCCCTATGCGGTGGCCTGCGCCACCTATCAGACGCCGGGCGGTCAGGTCGGCTTCTACGGCAGCCTGTGCCAGGCGATCATCGAGAACAGCGGGCGACTGGTTGGCGGCGTGCGCTTCCAGCACTACGGCGACTGGAGCAAGATCGCCAACAAGTTCCGCATCGCCACGAGCTCCAATGGCGGGAAGTACCCGGTCAGCGATTGGAAGCCCGAGGACGAGGTGGGGCTCGGCGTCGAGGTCTCGGCCCAGATCAAAGGGGAGGCGGACCGGCGGGTCATGCGCTTCGATCTGATCCAGGCATACCCGCGCAACTCGACGCTGTGGGCGACCGACCCGCACACCCAGATCCAGTACACGGCGGTGCGGCGGTTTGCGACGTCGACCGTGCCGACGCTGTTTCTCGGCGTCCCCTTCGAAGGCGAACAGGACTGGGCGTCGACCCTGCAGGATGTCACCCCGCCGCGCCCGGTGGCGGAGGATTTCACCGAGGCGGGTCAGCCCCGGCGGCGGCATCGGCGGCGCGAGGCGGAGCCCAAGGGCAACGGGCAGGACCACGAGCCCTCGAACGTCGAGGCGCCCTCTCCCGCGACGTATTTCTTCGCGGACCCGTATGGCGAACTGCACGAATTCACCGAAGCGTCGAAGGCGGTAACCGAGTTCAGCGACGCGCTGGAGCGGGTGCGCAACAATGTGCGCGGATTGGAGGCGATCTGGGAGAACGGTGCGCGGCTGATCTCGACATTGCGCGAGACCGGCTACGAGGCGGAGGCGGATCAGCTCAACGATCAGTACGCGATGATGACAGACGAGGCGCAGTACGCGGCGACGCCCGGGGGGCCCGAGGCGGAGACTATGCCCGAGCAGTCCGAATTCCCCGAAAGTGAGAACCCGGCGCCGCCCAATGAACTACCCCTCCCCCGCGAGCAGGGGAGGGGCGAGGCGCCCTACGATGTGGCCGTGCCTGCAGTGCCGGGCATGGCGGCCAACCAGTGGCATATGGCGGCGCGCTCGAAGCTGCAGGACATGGTGAAGGCGCAGCGCCCGCCGGAGGATTACCGGCGGTTCCGCGAGGCCAACAAGGCGCAGCTCGATCGGCTGCAGGTCGAGCTGCGCTCCTGGTTCAATATGCTGTCGAAGACCATCGACCAGCAGATCGAGGGCGGTGCGCGATGACGGTGAACTTCTTCTCCTTCTCCGATGTCGCGCCGGACACACCGACGATCGCTGACCTGATCAAATGCGCCGAGCGCGAGCTGGCGCTGCGGGAGCGCGTCTACCCCAAACTCGTGCTGAGGGGGAAGATGCGCATCGCCGCAGCGAACCGCGAGATCATCCTGATGAAGGAAATCGTCGAGCAGCTTAAACGGATCAACCGAGCGAAGGAGCGGTTCCGATGAGAGTGTCACTGCCGGGCCTGTTCGCCAACGTCGTTCGCGAGTTGCCGCTGGAGGAACAGGGGCAGTACCGTTTCGTGCTCGACGAAGTGCTGCAACACCTGCGCGAGACGATAGCGGGCAAGCACACACTTGACGAGTTCGCCGAGCATTATTGTCTCAAGGATGCCGCCCGCAGGCTGAAATCGTGAGCGACTACATCCCGTTCGACATCGGTAGCTGGAGAGCGCGGCCGGGCTGCGAGTTCGAATGCCCGCGCCACGGCAAGCAATTCGGCGGGCCAGCGATCGAGGTGAGCCCGCGCCCGGGCGAGGTGATCCAGCGGAATTACTGCGGCCCGTGCTTGCTGGAGGTGCTGAAAGACTGCACCGCGTGGACATGACCTGCACCGGGTGCTGGGGCACCGGGCGGCGCTGGGTGCTGCCGTATCTGTGCCTGCCCTGCCCGGATTGTCACGGTTTCGGGATCACGTATTGCTGCGACCATGCGGGCAGCGCCTGCCCAGAAACGCAAAAAGACCTCCGAGCCGAAGCCCGGAGGTCAACACCTGAACGAGGAGATCAATGTCGCAGAGACTATGCCCTCCCCTCTAACGCCTCAAGTCTCTCGGCGAGTTCCTTGACCGCGTTGGTCAAGAGGTAGACCAGCATCCCCGGCGCCACCGTGGCGTAGTTGTGTTCCTCCCCGCTGCGGCGGTCGGGGACCATCGTCTGCCCGACCATCTCCGGCACCACTTGCTCGACCTCCTGGGCGATCAGCCCGTAGCGCATCTGCGCCGCGTCCGGTCCGCCGCCCATCGGCGCGTCGTCGCGATAGCGGAAGGAGACCGGCCGCAGTTGGCGCAGCGCGTCCAGCCCGCGCTCGTAGGGCTCGATGTCGCGCTTCAATTCGGCGCCGCTAAAGGTGCGCCAGAAGCCCTCGACGTTGTAGGTCACCCCACCGTTGAACTGCACAAAGGTGTTGGTGGTGCCGAGGTAGGTGAATAGGTGGAAGTTGTTGGAATAGTAGTTGTACCCGGTCGAGTACAAGGTCAGGCAGGGATACCCGTTTGGGGTCAGGATGGTGAAGGCGTCCTGCGCCCCCATGTGGGCGAAGGGTGCGTTGCTTATGTAATAATACGGGGTGTTTACCGACCCTGACCCAGTGACCCGGCCGCTGATGATGCAATCGGCATAGCCGTAGATCGTGCTGGTGACGCTGAGGTAGCTGGCGGTGATCAGCGGCCCGCTGGCACTGATCTGGTTAGCACACCCGATGTTGCCGTTGGCGTTGAGGTTCCAGGTGATGATGGTGCCCTGGTAGACCTGGAAGTTGCCGGCGGTGGTCAGGTAGTTGCTGCCGGCGTCGTACAGGGGGCTGCACCCGCCGATCTGCCAGGTGCCGGCGATATAGCCGTTGCTGTAGGCGTTGAGCGCGCCGGCCACCGAGAGCCCGCCCGAGGCGATGGCGAGGCCGTTGTAGACGGTCCCCCCGCTATTGAACGTGGTGGCGCCGGTTACCGAGATCCCGCCCGAGGCGACGTTCAATCCGTTAGAGACATAACACCCGCCATACAGGGCTGTGTAGGCTGAGACGCCAAGGTTGCCGGATTGGACGTTTAGTCCGTTGTAGATGTTGGCGCCGCCATTGACCACCAGACCCCTGGTGATCGTCGCGCTGTCGACGTAGATGCCTTGCCCCGTGGTGAGCTGCCCGACGACAAAAAGGCTCTGGTAGAAATGCCCGTGGCCGCTGAGGTCGATCTCGAAACGCACCGCGCTGGCGGTCTCGTCGGCGACCAGGTAGCTGCCGCCGGGGCCGCATCCCTCGGTCCAGTCGCGGGTGCCGCCGACGATGTAGTGGGTGCGGGCGTAGAACCCGTGGTCCGCGTAAATCTGCCAGGGGTCGTTGCCGCCGGGGATATAAGCCCGCCCGCCGCCATTCAGGTAGGTGTACTGGTTGACGGTGAGCTGGCCGAGCGCGTTGGCGTTGTTGTGCAGGTAGATGAGCTGACCGACGCCCGCATAGATGTCGGTCGTGCCGGTGTGACCGCCGCCGATCGACAACTGGTTGACCGTGTTGATCCCGATAATGCCTCGTGGATTGTTGCTCGGGTCGCGCCCGTAATAGAACGCGTTGTTCGGGATGACGATGTTGCCGGCGTTGCCGGTCACCCAGACCGAACCTCCCGACGCCGTGTCGAGATAGATGCTGCCGCTGGAGCCGCCAGCGACGTGCACCGAGTTGTCGGAGAGCAACCCGACGACGGGGCGGGCGGTGCCGCCGGTATCGCGGCCCGACCACGACACATTGTTGGCGACCACCGGGCTGCCGTTGATCACCACGTAGGGCGATGAGCCGTCATTGATATAGACGTTGTTGTCGCTCGACTTGATGATCAGACCGCGCGCCGTGCCGCCGGTGTCCCGGGCGTAGTACCAGGTGTTGTTGGCCAGGACCGTCGAGATGCCAGATTGAAACTGGATGTTGCCCACCATCGTGCCGCCCGCCAGCGGCAGGTAGGCGCCGAGGTTCGGTCCCGGCGGGATGAGCGCCAGCATGTATGCCGACAGCGCCGAGGAGAACTCGCCTATCCAGGCGATGTCGTTGCCGTCGTCGGGGATGTATTGCTGGAGTTGCTGGCTGATCCACAGGCACAGCGAGTGCGCCACAAAGGTGCCCTGTCGCATCGCCTTGTTGTGGAAATTGGAGCGGGCCAGCCCCGGCAAGGCGCCGGTCGGGCGCTGCGGGTCGGCGTTGTAGTCGGCCTGGCTCTCGATGTTGGCGCCGCCGCCCACCGCGTACATCAGGAAGTCGGTGCCCACCGTGCCGAGCGGCGTCACCTCGTCGCGCGGTGTGAGGTCGAGCGGCGCGCCGCCGTCAACCGAGGGAGCGTTGTCACTCATACCGTTACTCCCCCAAGATGATTGGCGAGATACCCAACCCCGGCGGCACCAGGGTGCCCCAGGCACCCTCGTCCCACCCCGCCACGGAGCTGGTTTCGGCGTCCCAAGCGAATAGCGGCACGCCGGGCTCGGTCTGAAAGATGTAGCTGATCAGCGCGATGCCCTCGGGCTTCAGGTCCATCTGGCCGCTGGTGAATAGCGACAGCAGCACGGTGTCGGGGGCAGTCTCCCACAGGAGCCCGTACATCATGGTCATGTTGCCGTAGTCCTGGATCACCACCTTCAATCCGGTCCAGTGGAACAGCGTGTCCCACGCGGCATAGGCGGCGGGGACCGAGCCGTCCCAGTGGTTGGCGATGACCGTGGCGTACAGCAGCAGCCGGTAGTGGTAGTCGTCCAGCCGCTGCAAGGCGTTCTGGCTGTCGAACGGCCCCTTCCAGTTGGCCTGGTTCCACCCCATCCCCTCGAAGTCCCACGAGAAGAACGGGTTGGGCAATTCGATCCAGCGCGACTTGCCGATCCACTGGCCGGTGAAGTCCTCCTGCTCGCCGTGGCTGTAGTCGAGGTCGAACAGCCCCGGCAAGGTGGCGGCAAGCGTCGTGTCGGCCACCACCGGGTCGACCGATAGGGAAACCGTCTTGACGTATTTCGGTCTCGGTTTGTGCTCGCTGGTGATCAGCCCCAGCCAGTGGTCGAGCGGCTGCACCGGGAACGGCAGCGGGTAGGCTGGCAGCGGCTCCAGGAGCTCCGAGCGCAGGAGCTGGGCCGACACCATCGTGGTGATCCGGCCGCCCCGGGTCAGCGCGAACAGCGGCTGGGCGGTGCCCTGGAGCCTGACGGTGGTCTTTATCCTGGCGGGCCAGAGAAACGAAATGCCGAGGGGTACCTGCCGGTCCGACCACCCCTGTAACGCGCCGACAGTCTTGATCTGGCCCGAGAGAGAGATCGTGCCGGAGACTTGGCTCTGGCTGCGTGCCGCTGATGTTGAGGCCAGGCGGGCGGCGAGGCGCAACTGCGGCACCAGGCTGGCGGCAACGATCTGCGCCTGGCTGGTGACGACGATGCGGCCACTGAGAAAGGAGCCGAGCCCGAAGGCGGCGATGCGCGCCGCAGCGCTGGTGCGGATGCGCCCCGAGAGAACCGGCAGCGGCCCGAGCTGCGCCGATTGCCCGGTGCTGGTGGTCTTGATCCGGGCCGCGAGATTGCGCGGGCTGACGGTGAGGACGAGGCGGGCGGCGCTGTGGGTGGTAACCCGCCCGGTCAGAACGAGCGTGGTCGCCAGCGGCGTTGCCTGCATGGGGTTAGGCGCTGGTCAGGATCAGCGACGCGATCGGGAAGGTCGGCTGCACCCCGGCGATGATCTGCTGTCGCACGATCTTGCGCACCATGCCGTTGCCGCTGGAACTGGTGTTGACCACGGTGCCGGCGTTGTTGACCGAGAACGTGTCGGTCAGCGGGTTCTGCACCGTCAAGATGCCGGTGAAGTTGCCCTGGCTGAAGCTCGGCGACACGCCGCCGTACTCGGTCGAGAAGATCACGCTGTCGCCCGCCAGGTAGCCGTGCTGCGAGGCGCTGAAGACGGCCGGCGAGGCGGCGCTGATTTGGGTCGGCAGCCACGCGAAGGAGCCGAAGTAGTCCCAGGCGATCAGGTTCCCCGCTGTCGGCGCGTCGTACAGCCCAAAGGCCACGATGGAGCCCCAGTCGCTGGTCGAAATCGCGAAGGTGATCCCTTGCGCGTTGGTGATCTGGCTCGGGCTGGAGCCGCTCGGAGCGTTCCAGGCAGCGGCGGTGGTCGAGGCCCTGGCGTAGGCGCCGCCGGTGACCTCGGTAAAGCCCGTTCCCGCGTCGTTGCCCGCCGCCGTGAACAGCGCGACATAGCTGCTCGGCATCGGAAAGATTGCGGCTTTGCCGGTGATGTGCCCGAGGAGCCCTTGGGCGGTTCTGTCCGTCAGTCCGGTCATGGGCTTTCCTCTATGGCAGGATCGAAATTTGGATGTTGCTGATGTCGGCCGTTGCCGCCTCGATGTACGAGACCGTCACGTCGGTCTGGGCGAAGGGCGCCGCGTCGCGCGACTGGCTGACCACGGTGACGTCGTAGGTCAGCCCGTCCGGCTCGGGCAGTTGCGTCGCAGCGATCAGCTTCGAGTAATACGAATCGTAGCCGATCGGCAGACCCGTCAGGTAGGCGATGACGCTATCGGCCATCTGCTGTTCGATCGTGGCGGTAAAGCCCGGCAGCGCCCGCACCTGAATGTGCACGCTGATCGGCACCAGCCGCAGCTCGAAGAAGTTGATGATCGACGGCACCCCCCGGCTGTCGAATACGAGAATCGGGGTGTCGCCATAGGTCGGGGAGCCCGGCGTCTTGCGCAGCGCAATGGCGTTGGCGATGTCCTGCGCCGAGCCGCCCTGCACCACCGCCGCCATCGCATAGGCCGGAATGCCGTTCTGGTCGGGCAGGTTGGTCGCGTTCTCGTAGACCATGACTCGGGTGACGCCGACCAGATCCTCGATGGCGCCCTGGATGCCTTCGACCACGGTTTGGCTCGGGTTGGCCACCGACTGCGACTGCCGCCGCCGCAGCGCCGCGTCGCTCTCGACCGGATTGCCGCGATCGGCCTCGGTGGGGTTCTCCACCGTCTGCCAGCCGGGCACCGGGGTGACGATCTCGGTGATCGCCCCGGCATTGGCTGGCACCGCGCCCGCTACGGTACAGATCGCGGTGACGATGATCTCGCCCTCGGGCGGGATGACGACGCCGGGCGGCAGGCGCCACTGGGTGCCGAGGTTGAGGTTGTCGGCCACCAGGGTGCTGCCGATCAGGGTCCCGGCCTGGCCGACACAGCGCAAGGTGACGCTGCTGTTGCTGGCGATCAGCCGCCGGATGCCGTTGATCTTGACGACGGAGCTGAGCCCCACCCCTTGGGCGTAGGTCGGGCTATATGCCTGGTAGGCGGCGGCCACCGTCTGGTTGCTGTCGTTGATCGCCGCTGCCAGCACCGATACCCACTGGCCGTCCTGCGTGTCGGGGTCGAGGTCGACATCGGCGCCGTAGATCAGCCGGTACTGCTCCTGGAAATAGGCCAGCACCTCATTGTAGAGCGGGACCGAAACCCCGTTGGAGTCGATCACCGCCACCGGAAGCGCCATAGCTCACCTTCGCGACAGGAGGGGTGCGGGCGGGCGCCGCTGCGGCTCGACCACCCGAAACTGAATGCTCGGCGCGGCGGCAGCGACGGCGGGGGTAATGGTAAATTCGAGCGAGCTGCCGTAGATCGTGTCGACCCGCATGTTGACGCTGTAGGCTCGCGTGTCGGGATCGAAGTGGCTGCCGTACTGGCTGATGCCGATGACACCCTTGGTCATCACCACCCGCTCTTTCAGCGCCATGTCGCGGCTGAGCTGGGTGTGCTCGGCCAGGATGCGGCCCTGCCGCACCACGTCGGCGTTGAGCGGAAACCCGCCCCACGGGGTGCCTTCGCGGGTGTCGAGAAACCACTCGCCGGTAAAGAGGAGAAGGCGGGTCTTGATCGACTGCCCGACCGCTTCCGGCTGGTTGTGCCAGAAGTCGGCCGAGCCGTGGCCGAACTGCATGTCCGAATTTTGGTCGAGCTTCCTATATCGCATGGCGCCTCGCGACCGGAAGGGCAGAACGGCAGGGCGTTATTAGTAATGCCGCCTCAGTGCGGCGACGGCATCTGGATGTTGTCCTGCCCGTTGCTCTGCGCCTGCCCCTGGAGCTGCTCGCCGATCGCCTGGATCAGCGGCGCCGAGATGCGGTACGGCGCGTCCGACAGGGCCGCCAGCACGGCGTTCCACTGCTGCGCCTCCAAGGTGACCTGAAACGGCTGGGTGGCCGGCACGCCTTGCTGCGGGGCCATGCTGTTGATCATGCGCGTCCTCCTGGTTGCATGTTGGGTGGGGCGGGCGCCCGCAACAAATCTGACGCGGGCGGCACGGTGACCCCGAGGTCGGCCATCTGCTGGCCGAGCTCGGTGAGACGGTTGTTGAGCCATGTGGTGATCTGAGCCACCAGCGCCGGGTCGGTCGGCGGCGGCACCGTGACGTGCACCGCCATCTGCATCGGCGCCAAGGGCTGGGAGGGGTCCGGCGGCGGTGGCGGTGGCGGCGCGATCATCATCGACCCGAGCGAGCCGCCCGCCTCCAGGTTGGCCAGCGCTTGCGCCACCTGTTGCGACTCCTGATGCAGCGCGTTGGCGGTCGGGACATCGGTGTACTCGGTCATGCTCTGCCCTCCAGCGCCTCCAGGCGCTCTTTCAGTTCGCGAATGGCGTTGATGCAGACGAACAGCAACTGCCCCGGCTGGGTGGCTTTGATCGTGCCGTAGCCCGCCAGCTTGAAGTCCTCGACCAGCTCGGGCAGCACCTCCTCCAGCTCCTGCGCGATCAGCCCGTAATGGGTGCGATCGTCGGCAAAAGGCACGTCGTCGCGGTACTTGTAGCTGACCGGCCGTAGCGCCGCGATGGCGTCCAGCCCCGCCTCGTAAGGCTCGATGTCGCGCTTGACCTGGCGGTCGGAGAAGTTGCCCCAGGTGCCGGTGCTGTTCCAGCAGCCGCTCTGGTCGAAATACGCAAAGGTCGTGCTGAAGGTGTTGTTCCAGAACTGGTGCCGGTTGGTGACGTAGTTGATCTGGTCGCTACGATAGAGCTGCGAGGTGTTGACCCGGAGCCCGACCGCGACATACAGCTCGGTGGCGTTGATCGAAACCCAGTTCGCGTCGCCGCCGAGATTGTCGAAGTTGTGCCGGCTCATCCGGTAATAATTGGAGTAGTCGGCCGGGCCGCCGCTGTAGAACCCCACGTTGTAGCCGTTGTTGCAATATATCTTGGTGTAGCCGGTGTTTACGGCGTCACTCTGCAATATCTTGGTGCCGTTGGAGAAGTAATTCCCCAGGCTGTCGATCATCGCGACATTGACGCCGTTGACGTTCTGGAAAAGCCACTGGCCATTGCCGGTGCCGAGGTGGAACGCCACCGAGTAGCTGTCGGCATAGATGAAGGGTCCGCCATAGGCGTTGACGTTGCCGCTGCCATTGGCGAGGTACAGGTAATACCCGCTGACCCTGATGGTGGGGGCGACGAATAACCCGCCGCAGGTTACCGTTTGGCCGGTGTAGTAGTTGAGCCACAAGGCGACGTTGCATTCGATGTGGGTGTTGCCGTCGTCGAAGAACCGGCCAATGGAACCGCCGGGTCCGTACATCGCGATGCCTGAGCCGTAGACCCGCAGGTCCCCGCCCTGCTCCAGGTGCAGCCCGAGCGAGACCGTATCCCAGCCGAGATACGCCTGCCGCGTGCCGTTCGGCAGGTGCCAGGCGAAGTACCCGGTGTTGCCGGTGGTGCCGGGGTTGATCCAGGCAAAGCCTACGTTGCCGGCCGCTGGCCCGACCTTGAGGAAGCCGCCCTCCACATAGGTGGTGCCGCTAAGGTGGATGTCGTTGTTTTGTGCGATCCACATCGGCAGACCGCCGGTCTTGCCGTTGTAGAACCACAGCTCGCCGGGGCGGTACGAGCCCTGCCCGATGATCTGCCAGTCGTAGATGTTGTTGGCGGACCACAGCTTAAACCTGGCGTCGCCGTTGGCAGCGCCGCCGCAGGTGACCTGGGTATTGCTGGTGTTGCCGAAGGTTTCGAACCAGCCGCTGCTGTTCAGCACCGCAACCTGGCGCGCATTCTGGTCCCAGAACAGCCAGCCGTTATTCTTGAACACGAAGTTGTTGGCGTCGGCGTAGATCAGCGGCCCGCCGCCGCTCCACGGGTCCCCCGTGTTGCCCAGGAAGTTCAGGATGGAACCGCCCATCCTGAGGTTGCTGCCGACCGAGACGATGCCGCTGCTGCGGCTGATCCGCAGCCCCTCGCCGTTCAGCGCGCCCGCGTCGGTGTATCGGTGCAGCGTGAAGTCATCGAGGCCGTCGTCGCTGCCCACCCGCAGGAGCCAGCGCGCGACGCCGTTGCGGTTGCCGAGTATCTGCATCCCGCCGGTCGTGGCGTTCAGCGTCAAGGACGGATAGCCGAAGGCACCGATCACCAGATTGCCGCTGAGCGTCCCGCCGCCTAATGGCAGGTAATTGCCGAGGCTGCCGATCGCCAATGTCCCGATGCGGGTGTTGTCGATCCACAGGGTGGCGTTGCCGTCCCACTGGATGTTGAAGGCGTTGGCGGTGGCTGGCCCCGGCAAGCCGGCGCGGGTCTGATAGCCGCCCGCCAGCACCTGGTAGGCGTAGATGTTGCCGTAGGTGTTCAGCGCCCCGTTGACCGTCAGCGCAGCGTTGATCGTCAGCGCGCCACTGAGGGTGCCGCCGGTCAGCGGCAGGTACCCGCCGACCCCGCCGGAGACCGCGTTCTGCACAAAGGCGGTGGTCGCCACGGTCTGGTCGTTGGCGCCCGGCGCCGGGGTCTTGGTGACGAGGTAGGTCCAATCGCTCCAGTCGGCGCGGACCGCCTCGATGCTGTTGCCCATCGAGCGAAACGCGGTGCCGCCGCCCGGGAAGAACAACTGCCCGGGGTGGTTGATGTAGATGCCCAGCCCATCGACGTAGAGCGGGCCGCTGAGGGTGCCGCCGGTAAGCGGCAGGTAGTCGATCGTGGTGCCGCCGCTGGTGGTCGTGGCGCGCCACTTCTCGCCGTCATACAGCCAGCTCGGGCTGGTCCCGAATTGCTGGCCGTTGATCGGGCTATCGGGGAAGTTTATCGCCACTGCGGGCGGCCCCCACGGCGTTCTCGTAGTGCGCCTGGTACTCGGCGCGCAGCTTCTGGTCGGCGTAGGAGATCGCCGCCTGCTCCATGACCCACTGGACGTATTCCTGGTCGCTCTGGATGGCGGCTGCCGATTGCTGCCCCGGCATCATCATGGTGTCGGGCGGCGGCGCCGCCATCACGCCCATCACCGAGTCGGGCATCGGTGGCGGCTCGGGCGGCAACGAGGCGTTGTAGCTCTCGCGCGCCCAGGTGATCCCGGCCAACTGGTCGGGATCGGTGATGGTCACGATAAAGTCGGTCATCAGATCACCGGCGGGGTTTCGGTGACGCCCAAGGCCATCAGCTCGGCGGCGATCGCATTGTGCCGTTCGACCAGCGCGACCCGCGCGTCGGCCATCAGCTCGGGCGTCGGGTTGACCGTCGAGATCATCGCCGGCATCTGCATCGCCGCCCCCATCGCCCCGGGGTCGGGCGGCAGCGGCGACACCGTGAAATTCGAGATGACGCCGCCGTTGTCGATCAGCTCGATCGCCCGGTCGATCGTCGCTTGCTCTTGGTAGAGGAGGTTGACCGCCGGGACATCGCTGTAAGCCACCATCAGGCATTCCCCTTCACTGCCATGTCCTCCAGGCGGGTGCGCATCGCGCTCACTTCCTCGCTCAGCTCTTGCACGGCGCGCCACAGCACCGCCACCAGCTCGTGGCTCGCCAGCCCTTCTCTGCCGTCCTCGCTCACGATGTGGCCGCCAAAGTCGAGCCCGGCGTCCCGCATCGTCTCGCCGACGTCCTGCGCGATAAAGCCCCAGTGGGTGCGGCTCTGGTCGAGCCCGTGGTTCCAGCGGAAGCGCTTGGGCTGGATCGCGCGGACCAGCGCTAGGCACTCCGGCAGATCGTGGATGTCGTCCTTCTCGCGCCGGTCGGAGGGGTTCGGGAAACCGTAGGCCCAGCATTGGAACCAGGCGAGGCTTGAGGTGCCGCTGTACTGCGCGTTGGTGGCGGCCGGGGTGATGTGGTTGAAGGTATAACACTGCCCGCGAACGCATGTGTTGTGGCCGCTATAGCCGACATGGATTTGATTGTCGTTTAGCAGGCCAATGACCGCCTGAAAGGTGCCGCCGTTATCTTTTCCGAAATAGTGACAATTATTATTGATGACGATGGTGGACCCGTTGGGAAAGTACAGATTGTACCCGAAGGCAATGTTGCCTGGTTCGAAGGTCGCGAAGTTGACAGTACCGTCCCAGTTGCCAATGCGATGACTCTCGGCACGATAATAATTGGTGGAGGCGCCCTGTCCTGTTTGGGCGTCGTTACTCAAATACAACGCGACTTGACCATTCGGTCTGTAGAGCTGGTTGTGGCTGGCGTTCTCCTGCATCGCCATCCGACCATTGGAGTAATAGATCGGCGTGTTCATTGACGTACCGGCAGCCATCGCACCGTCAGCATAAACCAAACCGCTGGTATCAATTACAAATCGTCGCGCTGCCGCACTTTCGTCATAAATCCCAAAATTTCCAGATACGTCTGATCCAGCGCTCCACGTCCTGACAGCCGTTACAGTATACCTTATCCTAGCATAACGATTGTTGTCGGAGGTAATTGTGAGCGGATCATTGTAGCCGGCCCGATATATCTCCACCACGTTGAGGGCGGCAGCGCCGTCGCCGAGCCGGATATAACCGTTGTCGCCCCGCATCGACATCGCTTCGCCAGCGGTAGAACCCCAAAGGAAAGCGCGATTGTCGTTTGCGTACCAGCCGAACGAGCCGGAGCCGTTGCGATTGGCAAATGCCAACATGGCATTGGCGCCATTGCTGGTAATGGCGGAGCCAGCGGTGATATAGGTGCCAACGCTCAACGTGCCATTGATCGTCAGACTGCCGGTGATGGTCCCGCCAGCGATCGGTAAGCCGCCGAGATTGGCCAGGGCAGCAGCGGCGGTGGTCGCGCCGGTGCCGCCATAGCCAATCTGCAGCGGGCTGTTCAGCCACAGGGAGTTGGCGAAGATGTTGGCGTAAGCGCTCTGATTGGCGAGGACAAATTCTAGACCAGCTCCACTGCGCCGCAGCGCGGGTGTGGCGGCATCGAAGGCGGCTGGAGTGAGCCCGCCGATCGCCAGGACAAAACCGTTGAAGCCGATTTGATTGGTGCCACCCCACTGAATGTAGACATTACGCCCGACACCGGAGCCGGCTCTCGATGACCCGTAAAACAACTCGTTGCCGTACCACAACCCCAGCCAGCCGAGTTCGTAGTTGTTGCTGTCGGTGTAGATGTTGTAGCTCGCACCACCGCTGCCGACATGGAGCTTGAGGCCGAAGGCGCCTGCCGGAACCGCCGTCCCCATCCCGATGCTGACGACGCCGGTATTGGAAATCCAAAGTATATCAGTACCGCGCCACAACCTGGCGGATTGCCCTGAGGCATACCACGACCATAGTTCAGCATTGCTGCGGTCGGCCCATTGGAACCCGCTGGTGTTTCCCTTCGAATAGAACTGCCCTGTTCCGGTGATCTCGGAGTAGGCGGTGCGGCTGATCGTCAGGATGTCAATGCCGCCAGCGCCGATGACGATCTGACCGTTGCCTCCTACATTGCCAAACTCGACGTAATTCAGCCCGCCATCAATAAACACGCCATCGACGGTTTGCTGGATGCGAAACCCGGCATTCGTCCAGTCGGTGCCGGCAGCGCGGCGATAGCCGGCGACCTGCAACGTCATGTTATTGCCGGCAGTCTGGACAAACTCCGCAATCGGGGTGTTGTAGCTGCCCGCGTTGTCCCCCAGCCGGACGTTTGTGTTGACCCGAAATTTTACCGCCGTGTCGATGCCGTATGAGTCGAAATAAAGCTGGTTCACGCTACCGCGTGTGATGACCACATCACGTGCGGAGCCGGTGCCGAGTTTGCCCGTGCCGTACAACGCGCTGCCGCCGCTCATCTCCCCCAGATAGGCCCAGTCGCAATTCCCGGCGTCGGTGAAGGTCTGATAGTTGCGCATCCATGAGCTGGTGATCGAGATGCCAGCGCCCTGCGGGTACCCGCCTGGGTTGTTCCAGATGTATTGCGACTGCCAGCCGCCGGCGGTCGATTGCCCGGCGGAAAGTTGTTGCCCGGTGCCCAACTTGAGGTTGTTGCCGTCGCCGTTGTAGGCCGCGACGAATAGCCAGTGGCTCTGCGCGGTCCAGGCGGCGGCGAATTGGACGATGCGGAAATTGTTGGCAAAGACGTCCCAGTACAGCGCCTCCCACGGGTTGAGGAGGATGCCGCCCGCGACGCTGCGCGGCTGCCCGTCCCAGACATAGGCCGCCGGGATGTCGGTGGTTGGCTGGGAGACCTCGATGTAGCCGCCCCAGGGCTGCGAGATCGGTATCCAGATCAGCCGCAGGGTCCAGCTCAGGCGCCCGCCGTAGGCCCAGGTGATCGTGCCGCCGCAGCTCATCGTCCATTGCGCCGCCAGAAAGGCCAGCGCGTTGCCCCCCAGCGTGTCGCCATAGAGGACCGAGGCGCGGAACGGCGCGTAGGCGCTCTCGTCGGCGAGGCGGACTTCCAGCGAATTGCCGTTGCGGCGCAGCGCCGGGAAGGCGCTGGTTACATCAGGCCACTCACCGAGGATTAGGAGCGGGTTGCCGGAAGTGGGGTGACGCCTGAGCGCCATATTGACCATCATCCCGGCGGTCGCTCCGGCGTTCCCCGCGTTCCAGCTCATCCACCAGGAGAAGGTGCCGTTATTTATGTCAAAGCTAAGCTCTCCGGCGTATTGGTTGGAGCTTCCTGGGCTAAATACAAACCCGGAACCGCTCCAGTAATTGTTAAAGATTAACCCTCCGGGGAAGACTAGCGTCGGTGTTGTCGTGCCAAGCAACAGAGCTCCATCCGGCATCGTCCAGGCGGTCGTGCTGTTGGCCGCAGCGCCGGAGATGCCGTAGTCGAGCTTGTTGACCCCGCCGACCAGTATCTGGACCGGACGCACCGACCCGGTGCCGTTCTTGTCTGTTCCATAGCGCGCGGTGTTCCCGGCCCACGAGCCCATATAGGCCCACTCGCCGTTGTTGACGTCTGTCAGGGAGTTGTAGGTGCGCGCCGTCGCGGCGGTGGTGCCAATAACCAGATCCGCTACAGCAGAAGCTGACTTAATGACGACAGGTACATTGCTAACGACAGCGCCGGCATAAATTGCTGCCGCAATAGTGGTGTTGTGCATAAACACATGCGAAGAGCCGGCATCGGCGACGTAGTTCAAACGGGCGCTGGTGACATTGAAGCCGTATTGCGTCCCCCACAGCGAGATATGTCGCGAGTTGTCTACCGGGCCGGGGGCCACCGTTGACCCGAAACTCAGCCCGCCGCTAAGGGTGCCGCCGGTCAACGGCAGATAGGCGGTACCGCCCACCACCCCCGCCAACGCGTTGGTGACCCAAGCGGTGGTCGCGACGATGCCGGAATTTTCGGTGGGCGGCGGGTTCTCGGTGCGGAGCCAAGTATAAGCGGCGCCGTCGGCCCGCACCGCCTCGACTATCGTGCCGTTGCCACGGATCGAGGCATGGCTGGCGTCGGACGGACCAAAGACCAGCGCCTGTTCCCAGGCCCCGAGGCCAGTCCCGACCGACAGCATTCTGGCAATCAGCACACTGCCATCCGCTTTGATCCGCATCCGCTCGGTGCCGAAGTTGGTATTCGGCGCGCGGAGGTCCTCGCCTACCGATCCGGTGCAGAACAGTAGCGCGGTCGGCATGCTATTGGCGGCGGTGAGCGCACCTTCGACCCGCGCCTGGATCGAGGCCGGGTAGAGCATCTTCGCCGGCTGATAGGTCTGGTCGGTGCCCCATTGGCCGCCAAACCCAAGGGTGCCGAGACGCCCGTAATAAGCGGCGTCGATCGGGTTGCCGTCAGTCCGGCGGAAGCCGATCCCGACCCGGCCGTCAAAGGTGCCGTTGGCGTCACCACGCACCCCGACGATCTCGATGGCGGCGCCGCAACTGGCCCCCGCGCCGATCAGCGTGTTGCTGATCCGAAGGGTCTGGGAGAGGTTGCTCGGGACAACGATGTCGATCGGGAAGTTCGACGGGTATTCATTGATGACGAGCCCGCCGGTCAGCGTGCCGCCAGAAAGCGGCAGGTAATCCCCGCCACCACCGCTGCCGACATAGGCCGGGTCGATGTAGATCGTGTCCGGGTCGGTCGCGGTGTTGAGGAGGAGCCCGGTGCCGACTTGCCAGTTCGGTCCCTGCGGCCCGGTCGGGCCTTGCGGTCCGGTCGGCCCTTGCGGCCCCGGCACCGTCGAGGCGGCTCCGGTCGGCCCCTGCGGCCCGGTTGGTCCCTGTGGCCCCGGCACCGTCGAGGCGGCGCCCTGCGGTCCCGGCGGCCCCTGGATGCCCTGGATGCCCTGGATGCCCTGCGGCCCGATCGGCCCCGGCTGGTTGGTCGCGGCAACCCACTGGCCCGGCCCGGTCGGGTCGACGTACCAGACGTAGAGCTGGCCCGCGCCGTCGCTGCTGTCCCACCACAGCCAGCCCGGCAGCGCCCCGGTCGGCGGTGCCTCGCCGGTATTGACCACGGCTCCGCCAGCGGTGTCCCCCGGCGGCCCCTGTGGTCCGGCTGGTCCGGTCGGGCCGGTTGGGCCGGCTGGTCCTGCCGGGCCGGTCGGTCCGGGTGGTCCGGGCGGGCCGACAGTGCCGCCGCCGTCGCCCGCGACCGTGCTCGGGTACCAGAACTGGTTGCTCTCGCTCCACCGCAGCGATTGGCCGTCGAGCGGCGCCATCGTCGCAATGGCGCGGTGGCGCAGCGCCACGACCTCGGTCGGGATGTCGGGATCGCCGGAGCCGATGACGTCCTGGCTGAGGGTGATCGGCCCCACCACGATGCCGGTCTGGCCCGCACCGCCGCCGCCCGAGCCACCGCCGCCGCCCGCGATGACGTACACGTTGGGGGCGATCCACTTGTTGGCGTTGGGGCCGCCCAGCTTGACGTTGGGTCCGTCGAGGATGATCTGCGGCCCCTTGGCCCAGACCTTCCCGATCGTCGCGCCGATGTTGATGTCGCCCCCGGAGGAGGCGAACCCGACCGAGCCCTGCGCCTGCAGATCGACCGTGGCGCCGAACGACGCCATGCCGATGGTGCCCTCCATCGTCGCGGTGATGCGCGGCTTGATCTCGACCTCGCGGGCCGAGCCCTTCTTGCCGGGGTGAAAGTCAAAGAGGCTCTTGCCGTCGTCGGTGCGGAGCTGCATCGACTCCTTGCTGACGTTCTTCAGGCGGCGCGGCTGGCTGCGCCCGCCCGGCAGAAGCCAGCCGTCCGAGATGTCGTGCATGCGGGCCGAGACCTGCGGCTGCACCCCGCCCGCGTGCCACCAGGCGTCCATCGAGCGCGAGGCGAACACCACCAGGCCCTCGTCGCCCTTGGTCAGCGGCACCGTCCATGTCGCTCCGCCGCCGCCGTAGTATTGGATCGGCACGTCCTTCAGGACCGGGAACTGCACCCACTTCTGGGTGCCGTCGTCCTTCGAGTGCAGGAGCTTTATCGCTGGCTGTATCTCGGCGGTGTTCTGGTCGGTGTTGTGCGCCTCGACAACGGTCGGCAGCGCCGTCTGCACATGCGTCTGCGCCGCTTCCATGATGCGGCGGTAGATTTCTTCCAGATCGCCAAAACGATCGCGCGGGTCCATCGAGTCGGGCATGCGTCCCCTTACGGCATGGTGGCGTAGAGGTGCCCGTCGAGCCCGAGGTTCTGGAAGGTCGGCACTTCGTCGGGGGGCAACCCCGGACCCACCGTCATCACGGTCCAGATCGTGCGGGCGCCGAGCGGCAGGTAGGCGAACTGCTCCAACAGGTCGCAGCCGGTGACCAGCGGCGCACCGAGCAGGATCGGCTGTCGGTCGGCCTCGTCATAGACGTCGACCACCCAGGCTTGGGCGATCGTGTTGAACTTGAAATGCAGCGTGTAGGTGACGTCGAGCAGCGTCACCCTCTCTGAGAACGGGCGCCCCCACTCGGTCGGTATCTCGACGTTTGTTGCCATGTGCCCTCCCGCATCAGTCGCAGGATCGCGGGTGTGAAGACCTTGCCGAGCATCCGCGTCGGCGGGGTGGGGCTGCCCGGCGCGGGCGGGATCGGGGCGGTGAACTCTTTACCACCCAAGACGCCGGGGCTGTTGTTCTCCATCACCTTGGTCTCGACCTTCGTCCCCTCGGTGGTCGGCGGCAGGTCGGGCAGGGTCTCGGCGCCGCCGACACCCACGGTCTGCTCGGGCGGTAGGTCCGGCAGGCTCTCGGCTCCCGCTACTCCCCCGGGCGGCGCGGCGGTCATCTTTCCGCCGGTACCGATGTCACGGGTCGGCGTCGTGCCTTTGTCCGAGCCGCTGGCGGTCTTGTCCGGTTCCTCATGGGCGGCGGGGTCTTGGCTGGTGCTGGCCTGCGCGGTCGATACTCGCACCCGGATGATCTGGCGGCAGGTGATGTCCGCCATCAGGCTGAACTCGGACTTCTCGTCGGTGGTGACGGTCAGCGACTGGATCAGCATGTCGTTGTAGACACGCTTGCCGGTGTACAGCACGAAGGGCGCCAGCGAGGCTTGCCAGCGCAACAGGACGCCGTAGACGCCGTTGCCGTTGGCCGAGAGGTCGCCCGCCCCAGCCACCGTCCAGCCGGCCCGGATCTGCACCTCGGAGGGGCGCTTGAAGGCGTGATCGGTGATCGGCGCACCCTGCTCGATCGGGTGCTCCGTGATCATCAGCTCGTCGTGCTCGCGCTCCTGAATCGTGACCTGCGCGACGATGCCGCCGATCGAGCGGCCCAGCGGCCGGAACAGACCGGGCGTCCAGGGATCGGGCATCAGCGCGCGACCACTTTGCGATTGAAGGCAGTGCCGGGGGCGACGGTCCCCTCACCCGCGCTGCAGATCAGCTCGCTGTACCAGGGGTTGCCGTGGGTGTCCCCGTGGTGGGTGATCATCGCAATTTTGTAGATGCCGTCCTTGGTCAGCGAGGCTGCCGACAGGCTGTACGCCTGCCCGGTCCCGGTGAGCGCTGGCGCGGCGGTCGACTCGTAGGGGTTGTCGGCCCCCGGCTGGTACGGGATGTCCATGATGGCGGGGCTGCCGTCCGCGTTGGTCAGCTCGATCTTGACCCGCCCGCCGATCCGCAGTTTCGGGTTGAGGAGGCACATCGCCTCGATGCCTGAAGGCGTCACGCGCGGGAAGCCCACCAGCCCGGTGGTGGGGGTCAGCTTGACGATCTCGCTGGCGCGGTAGCCGTCACGGCTGATCGCGTAAGCCTTGCCGTCGTCGATGTAGAAATCCGAGCCGGTGGCGTTCATGTGGTGCCGGATGAAGCGCTGGGTGTCGCCCAGATAAGAGCTGGACCGCAGCGTCGGCTGGTTGTTGCTCCCGAGGTTAATCTCTCCGATCGCCTGCCCGCTCTCCCGCAGCGCGGTCTTCACCTGATCTTCCGGCTTGGTCCCCGGCGGGAAGGTCAGGCTGGTCATCGAGTTGTTCAGGTACTCGTCCTGATCGCCCGCGATGATGTTGAGGGTGCTGTCGACCGGGTTGTCTTTGCCGGTGATGTACATCACCACGCGCCCGTCGAAGATCATCCCGAAATTGTCGCGGTACCCGGCGGAGAGCTGCACCCGGCCAAATTGGCGGAGCTTCTTCACGCTCGCGGGCGACAGGTTGTAGACCTTCAGGTCGAGGAAATTCGGGCTTTGGTTGGTCGCCTTGGTCAACCGGAAGTCGACCCGGAACAGCGACAGGCTGAGCCCGGCTTCTTTCTTGGCGTTCTTCTCCGCGCTGGCATAGAGCGTCAGGTCGATCTTGCGCAGATACTGATATGCGCCTTCCTTGAACTGGAGATGCTCCGCCTGTTGCGGCGGGCGCTCGGCTGGGGCGTCGCCGCCACCGCCGTAATCGGTCGGGTCCGCCTTGGCGGTGACCTTGACCTCGGGCAGCTCGATGACCTCGCCCTCGGGGGCGGGGGTGGTGAACTTGTCGTTCTGGTCGGCGGTCTTGTTGGGGTCTGAGACCAGCGGGAAGCGGGACGAGGACTCGGAGGGCGTCGGCATCAGGCAACTGCCGCTCGCAGGTTGCGGGCCGCCACCAGCGCGTGCCGCTTCTGAATTTCCTCCACCGCCTGCGCTGTCTTGGTGGCGCTCTGTGCCCCGTGGATGTTGATCGTCACCTTGTGATCGGCGTCCACGTTCACGTTTCGGGTGGTGCCGGCGCTCTGCCGATACGCCTCCGGGCTCATCCCGTACCGTCGCACAAAGGCGTCTCTCTGAGACTCGCCGCCGGGCTCTGCCGCCTCGCCGAAGTTGCGGTTGTAGGCCCCAATGCGCTCGTTGGCTTCCTTGGAGACATAGCGCCAGTCCTCGCGTCGGTAGCGTCCACGCCTGCCACCGAAGTCGACGTGCATCAGGTCTTTTGGCCCGCCGCCGCCCTTCTCGGTGCCGAATTCACCACCCCAGGCAGCCTGCTCCGCCAGTTGCGGGTACATCTTTTGGGCGGCGTTGAACCAGGCATGGGCGAACTGCCGGTACATGCCGGTCACGTCTTCGCCCCGGTTGGCGATCGGCTTGCCGTCCGGCCCGATGATCTGCACGTCGACCGCGTTGCCGTGTCCGTGCTGGCCTGAATCTCCCGGCCGCAGCCCGGAGGTCGGGACCACCTTGTAGCCCTCGGGCATCATCTTGGCGGCGGCATCCACCGTCGCGACCAGCGCCTCGCGCACACCGCTCAGGTCGCGCCCTCGGGCGAGGCCGTGGCCGCCCGCAGGCCCCTCGGCGCCACCTGCCCCGCCGGCCCAAAGACCACCGGATTGTTGTAGCTGGGCAAATGCCCGCTGGGTTTCGCCGGAAGCGGTCTGTGGGTTCGACCACGGCTGCAGGCCGCGTGTGCGATAGAGCTGGCTCGCCATCTGCTGCTGGATCGCGGGCGACATCGTGGTTGTCTCTGGGTCGAGCTTTAACTGCTTGATCAGCCCTTCGAGGGTTTGCTTGTTGATCTGGAAACCGCCAACCGGAGAGGCTCCGAGCCTACCGATCATGTCCTTTTGCATTTCGAGCACTTTGTTGAGCGTCATGTGCTCCAGGTCGACGCTTTTGCCGCCATAGACCACGTTGTAGTTGATGCCGCCGCCCGGCTTGAGCGTCCCTTCCCCCTTGGCGATAGCTTCCAGCGCCGCTTGCGAAAGGTCACCGGCCCCAGGAGCGCCGCCACTGTCAGGCCGTACCCGGCCGCCGCCGGAGCGGCCCGGCATACCGCTGCCGCCGTGTACCTCGCCGACGC
>Ga0157375_10000150_pt1 | contig 68209 bp, 48 predicted proteins | sample M35metaG_FD_115311 | JGI IMG/M metagenome (GOLD analysis project Ga0157375, IMG submission 115311) | Miscanthus rhizosphere microbial communities from Kellogg Biological Station, Michigan, USA - M3-5 metaG | ecosystem: Host-associated > Plants > Roots > Rhizosphere > Soil | place: USA: Michigan...
ATAAAAAACTTTGAGTGTAAAAGCAAAAAAACATCTTGGTCAACACTTTTTGACAGATGAAAACATCGCAAGAAAAATCGTAGAAGGCTTAAGCTTTGAAAACTACAAAAGTGTAATGGAGGTAGGCCCCGGGATGGGTGTTCTTACCAAATATCTCCTTGAAAAAGATCAGGATATCCACCTTGCAGAAATTGATACCGAGTCGATAGAATATTTGAAAAAAAACTATTCTAAGATCACCGAGCAAACGTTCGTAGGTGACTTTCTGAAGCAGGATTTTAATTTTCTTAATGGTGAACAAATTGCTATTATTGGCAATTTTCCTTATAATATCTCTTCGCAGATCTTATTTAAAATCATCGATTATTATGAGATCATTCCCGAAATGGTGGGAATGTTTCAGAAAGAAGTTGCGGAAAGAACGGCAGCAGTTCCAAGAACAAAAGACTACGGAATTCTCTCTGTTTTAGTACAGGCTTACTACGATGTTTCGTATCTGTTTACAGTACATGAAAACGTCTTCAATCCACCACCAAAAGTAAAATCGGGAGTTATCAGGCTGACAAGAAATCCAAAAGAAGGCTTAGCCGGAAATGAGGTTTTATTTAAACAAATTGTAAAAACAGGATTTAATCAAAGGAGAAAAAAGCTTTCCAATGCATTAAAATCCATGAACATTCCCGAAGCGTTGAAAACCCATGAATTTATGGATAAAAGAGCGGAAGAACTGAGTGTGGCAGACTTCATCCAGTTTACGATTCTCTGGAAAGAAAATCAATAAATTTTCCGTTAAAAATTAAAAAAGCCTTTCAATATTGAAAGGCTTTTTTGTATTTGCATTATCTATTTAATTATTCTCTGTTTTTCAACATGATCCATCCGGACCAGTTCATCTGAGCTTTTGATTTTGGATATTCAAAATTAAACTTATACCAATACGTAGCTGTCGGCAATTTTTTACCTCCTACAGTTCCGTCCCAAATTGGTGTCTGTTTTGTAAATCTGAACATCTCAGAACCATATCTGTCATAAATAGATCCTGTAAAGTTTTTGAAATCTCCAAGAGCTGTAAGATCTAATGTATCATTGATCCCGTCCTGGTTTGGCGTGATAATATTTGAGATATTCAATGTGTAGAATTCTAATGCTCCCACACAATGGGTACCTTGGATTCTCACCTGAATATGGTACGTTGTATTATTCTGTAATCCCGGGAATACATTTGATGTCTGCCAACTAATACCTCCGTCAACAGAGTATTCTAAAGCTCCCTGAATATGGTTAATCGGCGGGTTTTCAGCAGTGATTGTTAAAGTATTACCTCCATAATTAATATTCGTTACGAAAGGTGATGCAGCAGCCTGTACATGTACCGTGAATGTTTTTTCACAATATCCGTTTTTAATAGTTACGGTATAAATACCCAATTGATCCACTGAAATGGTTTGTGTAACATCTCCCGTACTCCATAAATAAGAGTAATTTGGTCCTGATCCTGCATCTAATATCAATCTGTCCCCCTGACACATTTCCATGTCTTGTAATGGAGATGTGATTTCCGGTACAACTTCTACCGTAATCGTTGCCGGCTGTAAAGACTGACATCCTTTTGCCCCGATTGCGTACACTGTGAAGGTTGTTGTTTGATATAATGTAACTGATTGTGTGTTACCCGTACCTGTGAAGTTATTCCACAAATACGTAACTCCTCCTGTTGCCGTAAAATCTACGGTATCACCAGGACATATTTTTATTTTTGATGCTACAACGTGAGCTGTTGGTGTAGCTTCTTTCAATAATGTTAATTCAATTAAGCTGCTACAGAATCCTCCATTGGAAACCACAACGTATAAAATCTGCCCGTCATTACCAACATAATTTAAAACATTCTGGATGTAATTCCCATTTTGAGCTAAAGCATCAGCCTGATTTTCATAAAAATGGAATACAGCACCCGGCGTTGTACTAATTGACGGCATTACATCACTTAGGTCAAACCATGTAACATCCGGCGTTGTACAGAGCAGCAACGTGGCATCCTGGGCGACGGGGGTCTCCCCGCCATGAATGACAATGGTTGCTTTCCCCGGACATGGATTTCCAGGAACGCTTACTTCAATTGTATAGGTTCCGGCTTGAGTTGCCGTAATTGTATTTGTAGTAGCTCCCGGTACAAGAGTTCCGTTGAAATACCATTGGTAAAGCAAATTCGGATCACTTACAGAAGCTGTTAAAACTTGTGGTACATTATCACAAACATTAATATCAGAAGGCAAAGTAGCTCCTGACGGATCTAATAATTCTACCCCGATGTTGAAAGATCCCCCTTCCAAGAAAACAGCAGAGTCATAACTGCTATCCAAAGCATCAGCCAATACCATTTTGAAGTGGTAAGGCTGCCCCGGAACTACAGTAGCTGTAGCCGTAAGTGGAACTGTTCTTCCTTGAAAATTGGTTTCAATATTCGTATTATTGATTCCTCCAAAATATTGAGCATTGATTGGTCCGCAAGAGAAACCATTTCCTGCAGGTACAATGTTCGTCACACTTACAGGTCCTGCCCCACTTGGTAAAACCGCCATATTTACATAAGGTCCTCCTGATACAGGTCTCAGCAATAATGCAAATGCATCGGCGTATCCTGAACACGGGAAGTTAGATGTATATTCTTCAGAAGCAAATAAATAATTAAATTTTACCTGACTTGAAGTAGGTACAAAATCAAATTCTAAAATAACACCGTCATATAAAGTACTCGTTGGATTGGTAGCAGCTACAAGATCTGGATCACTTCCTGTCGGAAGGTCATCACTGGTAGTACCAGGAATATAAGCATTTCCTGCATTTCTTGCATATCCTGTACTAAGAACGATCCCGTCTTTAAATGGAAATGCCGTAGTTCCTTTATGAAAATATCCCCATGATCTGTTTTGGTCGGTAGCAGGTAAATTAGGGCTTACCTGAACATTTGAAACTTGTGGAGTCACACAAGAGTTAGTTCCTGAAGAGATCAGGACATCCTTTACCAACTGTGTAGGCGTATAAGCAGACTCAGCATAGCTAGGCACATTCACATCAATAAAAGCACCCGCTTTCATCGTTAAAGATGAAGGCTTTCCCTGAATAGGCTTTCTGGGTGGTGGATTATTCTGTGCATGAAAAACAGAGGTGACTATAAAAAAAGAAAACAATAGTAGATATCTCGTCATAATATTTTTGTTTCAACAAATTTAATTTTTTTTTGAATATACCACACACATATTTGACTTTTTTTGTGTTAAAAAATAAAGCCTCCTAAGTTTAGGAGGCTTTATTTTAATTTCTATTTTTTAACAAAATCCAGCCGGTACGAAGCTCTAATTTCTTGCTTGCAGGGTTATCCCACTGTACTCTGTACCAATAGGTGGCAGTAGGTTGTTTTATCCCTTTGATGTTGCCTCTCCAAACAGGTTCGGCTTTAGTAGCTTTAAATATTTCCTGTCCGTATCTATTAAAGATCGAGCCTTTGAAATTGTTGTAATCACTGATTCCTGAGAAATCTATCACATCATTAATGCCGTCATCATTCGGTGTAATTGCATTACTGATCACAAATGTGTAGAAATCTAATGACGTATTACATTTAGCGTCTTTTGTTCTTACTCTTAAATTATAGTTTGTATTATTCAACACATTATAGAACATATTTGATGTCTGCCAGGTCACTCCTCCATCAATAGAATATTCTAATATTCCGTTGCTAGGATTAGTTGCTGATAATGTTAAAACATGATTATCATAAACAATATTTGTAAACTGCGGTAATGTAGGATTTAATAATGAAGCTGTGAATACTTTCGAACAAGTTCCGTTACTTATCGTTACAGAATATGGTCCCGGAATATTTGTAGAAATCGTAGGTGTCGTTGCACCTGTACTCCATAAATAAGTATATCCCGCAGTGAAACCTGCATCTAAAGTTCCGAAATCACCTGCACAAACGTAAACATCCTGTAATGTTGAAGTAATAGCCGGAACCACCTCGATCGTAATCGTAGCCGGATTAATAGAACTACATCCATTTCCACCCAATGCAAAAACAGAGTATGTAGTTGTAGCGGTTGGTGAAACGATCTGTGTGTTACCATTGCCCGGTAAACCTATCCAGTTATAAGTGATACCTCCGCCAGCTGTTAGCGTAACTGATTCTCCGACACAAATTTTAGATTTTGAAGCAGCGATCGTAGCCGTTGGCGGACCAACAATCACTGTAACCGTTGCCGGATTTGTAGAGATACATCCATTAGCTCCAACCGCAAAAACGGTATAGGTCGTTGTAACTGTCGGGGAAACTACCTGGGTATTTCCTGTTCCCGGAAGACCGGTCCAGTTGTACGTTGCCCCTCCCGTTGCTGTTAAAGTCACTGATTCCCCCACACAAATCTGAGCTACGGAAGAAGTTAATCCCGCCACCGGAAGCGTTGTATTTTGAGCCACTGTGACAGTCGCTGTGAATGTACAAGTTAAATTCGCTGGCTGCGTAACGTTTGAAACCGTTAATGTATAAGTTCCGCCTGCGTTTACAACAGGAGTTAAAGTATTTGCTCCGGAAACAATGTTTCCGCCAGTGGTCGTCCATGCAATTGTAGAACCAGCTGGGATTACCGATGCAGAAGCATTCAATGTTACCTGAGCAGTTGTACAGGTAATTGTTTGTGGCTGTGCAATTGTTAGAGTTGTTTCTGCAGTTCTTATTAACTGTAAAGTGACTACATAGCTACAACCTCCATTTTTCACCAAAACATAAATAGTCTGTCCTGTACTTGGGAAAGTTGTAGGAGCAGCAATTGTATTGCCGTTTCCTGCATTAGCATCTGCCTGAGTGACATAATATGCAAAAGTAACTCCCGGCGCTGTAGTAATCTGAGACTGAGCCGAGGTTAAATCAAATGTCGTATTTCCTGCTTCGTAACATTTTAATAATGTTGCATTTTGAACTGTGATAGGCTGAGAAACCTCAATTGTAATCGTAGCAGGAGTTTGTGAAACACAACCATTTGCACCAACAGCAGTTACGGTATAAGTCGTTGTTGTTGCAGGTGATACGGTTTGTGTAGCTCCTGTTCCCGGTAAACCTACCCAGTTGTAGGTTGCTCCACCCGAAGCCGTCAACGTAACTGTCTCACCGTTACAGATAAGAATTTTCGTTGCGGTTAAAGTCGTTGTCGGAGGTGCGCTGTTTCCTGTTACGTTCACAGTTGCTGTGCCTGTACAGGTTACATTTCCTGGTTGATAGGTATTTGAAATTGTTAAAGTATAAGCTCCTGCCGCATTTACAACCGGAGTTAATGTATTTCCGCCTGAAACAATATTTCCGCCTGTTGTTGTCCAGCTGAAAGTCGAACCTGAAGGATATGTTGATCCCGTAGCATCTAAAGTGATCTGTGAATTCGCACAAGTCAACACTTGCGGAGGGGCAATTGTTCCTGTAATTTGCGGAGCTTTCACTAAATTAAGCTCGGCAACTTTAGAACAAAAACCGTTTTTAACCAAGACATAGACAGTCTGACCTCCGGGGCTGGAATACGTATTAGGAGCCGCAATTGTATTCGCGTTTCCGGCATTGGCATCCGCCTGGCTCACATAGTATGAGAACGTTGCTCCCGGCGTTGTACTTATAGCGCCTTGAGCTGATGTTAAATTAAATATAGCATTTCCCGGAGCATAACAGCTTGTTAATGTTGCATTCTGTACAGTCGGAGAAGTTCCGCCGACTATGGTCACACTCGCAGTTCCCGGACAGGTATTTCCCGGCAGGAAAACCTGAACGGTATAAATTCCCGGCTGCGTTGCCGTATATGTACCGCTCGTAGCTCCCGGAATCGTACCGTTATTGAATAACCACTGATAAGTGGCACCACCACCCTGAACTGAAGCCGTTAAAGTCTGGGGAGCATTATCACAAACATTAATTGATGGAGGAAGCGCTACGCCCGCAGGATTCAGGATCTCAACACCAATATCAAATGATCCGGCTTCAAGAAAAACTCCTGAATCGAAGTTTGAATCCTGGAAATCTGACAATACCATTTTGAAATGATACGTCTGCCCCGGAATTACAGTTGCTGTAGCCGTTAATGGAATTGTACGTCCGTCGAAATTCGTTTCAATCTGAGGATTATTCATTCCTGCAAAATAGGCTGCGTTTTTAGGTCCGCAAGGTAAATTCGCGGGGATAATATTTGTTACACTTACTGCTCCTGCTCCAGCCGGTAAAACCGCTAAATTAGTGTAAGTAGGATCACCTACTTTTTTCAGCAATAATGCGAAGGCATCCGAAATACTACATGTAAAATTCCCCTGATATTCTTTTGAAGCAAATAAATACCTGAATGTCACCTTTGTAGAACTCGGCACGAAATCAAATTCAATATAAGTGGCATCTCTAAGATCGCCATTATTCACGCCGATTGCTGTCGCCAGATCTGCATCTCCCATTGAAGGAAGAGGATCACTTAAAGTTCCCTGAAAATTATTTCCTGCTTTTCTTGCGAATCCTGTTGTAAGAACGATCCCTTTTGCAAAAGGAAAATTCGTTGTTCCTTTGTTGAAATATCCCCAGCTTCTGTTCTGGTCTGTAACCGCTAAATTAGGAGAAACCACCACATTGCTTACGTTCGCGGTAGTACATGTAGATCCGCCTGCAATAAGAACGTCTTTTACTAATTGTGTGATACTATAATTTGACTCCGGATATCCGGCTGCATTTACATCAATAAAAGCACCAGTCTTCATGCTTACCGCTGTAGGTGCTTTAGCAACAACAGTTCTACTTCTATTTTGGGCAAAAGTAAAGCTACTGATGAGAGCTAAAAATAAAGTCAAAAATAAATTTCTTGTCCTCCTATTTAACATTTTATATTATTTTAAACAAAAATACTATTTTTTTTGATTGAATTTCAATTCTATGTAAATTGTCTTATTACTACTATAAACTTATTTCTAATCAAATGTCAATTTCATTACTTAAAAACGAAAAAAGGCTAACAATTTGTTAGCCTTTTCAACATATTTTTCTGATAAATTTTATTCGAAGTTTTTCAATAAAATCCAGCCTGTTTTTACAGCAGTTTTCTTGCTAGCAGGATCTTCAAAACTTACCTGATACCAATAAGATGCCGTTGGAAGACGTTTTCCCTGGAAATAACCGTCCCAATAAGGTCTGATTTTTTCGGCTTTGAAGACTTCTTTTCCGTAACGGTCGAAGATACTTCCTTTGAAATCTTTGTAATTAACAATTCCTCTGAAATCAATGATATCATTTTTAGTGTCTCCATTTGGAGTAATTACATTCTGCATTACAAATGTGAAGTATTCTAAGAAGCCTACACAGCTTGTTTTTTTCACTCTTACTCTGATAGAAATTATCGAATTTTTAGGAACATTGGTGAAGATGTTAGAATCTTGCCATGTTACCCCGTTATCCACCGAATATTCTAACGGACCATTACTTGGATTACTTGCTGTAAGGATCATTGTTCCGTTATCGCTGTAATCTACTTTAATAATTTCCGGAATAATTGCCTGAATTACCTGTGTTGTATATACTTTCGTACAAACTCCGTTATTAATCGTTACAGTATATGTACCCGGAGTTCCCACCGTAATTGTCTGAGTTGTAGAACCTGTATTCCAAGAATAAGAATAGCTTGGTCCTGCCCCTGCATCTAAAGTAATCTGATCGCCTGCACAGATCATTCCGCCTTTAAGGTCAGAAACAATGGCAGGAACTACTTCTACTTTTACAATTGCCGGGATTAAAGACTTACATCCCTGCGCTCCGATTGCATATACGGTATACGTTGTTGTTTGCGTCGGGCTTAAATTTCTTACCGGTCCGCTTCCTGAAAAATCATCCCAAAGATACGTTACTCCTCCACCGGCAGTTAACGTTATTGATTCTCCTGCGCAGATTCTCAATTTTGTGGAAGTAAGTGTGGCTATTGGAGTGGTTTCTTTTCTCAGGGTCAACTGTACCAATCTGCTACAGAATGAGCCGTTTGAAACCACCACGTATAATATCTGACCATCAGTTCCATTAAAATTAGCCAAACCAGCTGTCGGAATAAAACTGCTGTTCTGAGCAACCGCATCCGCCTGATTTTGGTAGAAATAGAATAATGCTCCTGTGGTTGTGCTGATTAAAGGTTTTGCAGTATTTAAATTAAAAGTATCGTTGGAAGGTGTTGTACAAAGTTTTAATGTGGCATTTTGTGCCGCGGGGGATGTACCTCCTACAATCGTAATTGTCGCCGATCCCGGACATTGATTTCCAGGAACTGAAGCTTTTACCTCGTAAACTCCCGGCGCTACAGCTGTATAAGACATATTAGTCGCTCCCGGAATTGCAGCTCCGTCTTTATACCACTGAAAAGTCATTCCAGGAACAGCTCCTACCTGTGCCATTAAAATTTGTGGAGTGTTGTCACACATATTAATGGTATCCGGCAAAATGACTCCGTTTCCGTCAACGATTTTAATACCTATATCAAAAGATCCACCTTCAATAAATACAGCAGAATCATAACCCGTATCTCTATAATCGGATAAGACCATTTTAAAATGATAAGCAACACCTGGCGTAACATCTGCGATTGCCGTCAAAGGAATTGTTCTTCCTTCATAATTTGTTACAATATTAGCCGCAGAATTATATCCTGCAAAATACATTTCATTGATAGCAGGGCAAACTCCCGCAATAGCAGGGTGAATATTTGTCATACTTACAGGTCCTGCCGTTCCCGGTAAAACAGCAACATTTACATAAGGACCTCCCGCAACCGGCTTGATCAATAAAGCAAATGCATCAGAATACTGGCATGGATAACTCCCTGTATATTCTTCAGAAGCAAAAAGATAATTAAACTTCACCTGATTGGAGTTGGGTACAAAGTCAAACTCCAGCATTACATTATCGTTATAATGATCGGTAGGATTAGTAATAGGAACTGCTGCCACCAGATCAGGATCATCCATTCCGGCACCAATAACATTTGTACTTACAGTTGCTGCTACGTTCCCTGCCTCTCTGGCACGACCTGTAGTTAAAACAATACCATCTGTAAATGGGAAGTTTGTCGTTCCTTTATGGAAATACCCCCAAAACCTGTCATTATTTGTTGCCGGATGGTTTGGAGTTACCGATACATTCGTTACGTTAGGCACTGAGCAGGTTGATCCGCCGTTAATAAGAATGTCTTTTACAAGTTGCTCCGGAGAGTAATTAGACGGTGCATAACCAGCAGCATTTACATCTATAAAAACTCCGGTTTTGTTGTTTGCCGATGTTACTATGCTTTTAGGAGATTTCCTCTGAGAAAATACAGAAACAGAGACTAATAACAATACCAATAAGAAAAAGTAGTTTTTCGGTCTATAATTTAACATTTTGTAGTTGTTTGTTCAAAAATAGCAAAAAATACTTTTATACACGTATTATTTTCTCAATTCATTCAATATAAATAAGTTGTATCAAATTCATCAATTCACAACAAAACTCTAATTTTTAACAGCTATATAAACTATTTATTTAAAAATCATTAATCATACAAATAAAAAAGCCTGATAAATTATCAGACTCCAGAATTTATTTTTTTAACTAAAATGACAGATTTAACTTAAAATTAATCTTTCTTTAGCTCATTAATTTCATTTTTGAGTTGGGTAATAATATCTTTCAGTGCTTTAATTTCGTTTTTGTTTGAGCTTACATTGCTTTTCAGTATTACATTTTTTGCCCTTTCACTGTGATCTTCTTCCTCTTCATCTTCATTGATCTCTTCAATATCTTCCTGAATATCTTCAATATCTTCGTTAATTTCCTCAATATCCTCGCTGATCTCTTCAATGTCTTCCTGGATATCCTCAATATCTTCACTGATCTCTTCGATATCTTCCTGAATATCTTCAATTTTTTCGTGACTTTTATTCACCGACATCTGGATAAAAATCGCCAGATAGATCGCTTCAAGAGAAACTACCGTCGTAAGAATCAGAAGCATCTTATCAAACTCGACAATGTGCAATATCGGGAGAAGAAAAGAGGTAATAAAGAACAGCGTATGTGCAATTAATGACGGAATAGATCCCACCCACCAAGTAATTCCGTTGGCAATTTTCTCTAACGCATCTATTTTTTCGTCTTCTTTTTTCATTGTGTGTTATTTTTTAAAATAATTCCTTGGTTACGCCCAATCCGAACAATGCAAAATCATATTTTGCAGGATCTTTTTCATCTAATTTTCTGATGACAATATCAAGCTCTTCTACTGTTTTCCAGTCGTTTTGCGTTCTTGAAATCAACCCCAGTTTTCTCGAAATATTTCCTGTATGCACATCCAGCGGAATCGAAAGATATTTCTGATCAATATTTTCCCAAATTCCGAAATCAACTCCTCTTTTATCTTTACGAACCATCCAGCGCAAAAACATGATGATTCTTTTGGATGAAGAATTTTTATAAGGCGAACTTACGTGTTTATGGCTTCTGTGCTGATCAGTTTCCAGAAAACTTTTCCGGAATCTTTCGATCGCATGAGAAAAATTAATTTCCGAATCTTCTACTTTAAATAAATTTTCAAGACTGCCGTTTTCCTTATAAATTCGGTTAAACTGCTTGATAAAATATGCAAAATCTTCACCATTAAAAGTTCTGTGAATACTTTTTCCTTCAATTTGTTTTAAATCTTTCGCAGAATAATTTTGAACGAAATCATAAGGAGAATTCCCCATAATATCGAGTATTTTCTCGGCTGATTTGATGATGGCTTTTCTGTTTCCCCAGGAAATTGTCGCTGCCAGAAAACCTGCAATTTCAATATCCTGTTTTAAAGAAAAACGATGCGGAATCTGCAACGGGTCATTTTCAATAAAATCCGGATTATTATAAACATCGGCTTTTTCGTCTAAAAAACTCTTTAATTCTTCAAAATTCAGCATACATTTAAATTTTCACAGCTTCCAAAGCTTTTGGTAAAAATGAATTAGGGAAAATTGTTCTCGCTTCATCCGTAAACACCGTCAAATCCCCATATCTATTAGAAAAATGACCTAAAATCAGTTTTCCAACCTGTGCTTTTTGAGCAATGGTCGCTGCTTCCAAAGCTGTGGTATGGCCTGTATAATCTGCCATTTCCTTTAAATCGTGTAAAAACGTAGATTCGTGATACAAAACCGTTACATTTTTAATGATGGGAATCACACTTTCCAAATATCTTGTATCGCTGCAAAATGCATAAGAAACTGAGGGTGACGGTTCGACCGTTAACACCTCATTTTTAAGAACATACCCATCACTTAACACAAAATCTTTTCCAGCTTTAATATGATGATAATCACAGGTTTCAATCTCGCTGTATTTGGCAATTTCTGTCATGTCAAGATGCCTGTCTTTCGGTTTTTCCTTAAAAAGATAACCATTGCAATAAATCCTGTGATCCAAAGGAATCGTATAAACCTCCAGTCTATTATCTTCGTAAATTTTTTCGGAATAATTTTTATCCAATTCATGATAAACAACCTCAAAACCACGATGCGTTTCTGTAATCGTAAAAATGGTTTCCAGCATACTTTTGATGCCTTTCGGGCCGTAAACATGAAGCGGAGTATCCCTTCCCAACAACCTGAAAGACGCAATAAGCCCCGGCAAACCAAAACAATGATCTCCGTGTAAATGAGAAATAAAAATATGGTTGATCTTCGAAAATTTCGCCTTTGCTTTTCTCAGCTGAACCTGAGTTCCTTCCCCACAATCGATCAGAAAATGTCTTTCCTCCATTTCCAAAAGCTGTGCAGTCGGTGAAGAATTGATCGTAGGGATTGCTGAATTAAAGCCTAATATCGTTAAATAAGTACTCAAATCAATAGTTTATTATGCCGACAAATGTACGACAGATTTTTAATTTAACCGCTGTCCTTCTGACGAAGGAAGAATCTCTATTAATATTTTAAAATTCGTCATTAAGTCTCAAATAAAGACTAAGATATTAAGTTTTGGCTAAAGCCCTATGAATTTTGTTGATAAAAAACGGGCTAAAGCCCGTTCCTATTGATTTTATACTTATTGAGATTCTTCCTTCGTCAGAATGACAAGTGAAAACATATTTTTTTAGTTAAAATTAATCCTTCACCTTTAAAAAATCCAGGAACAAATCCAAAGCCTGTTTACGGTGACTAATCTTGTTTTTGTCTTCAGGATTCATTTCAGCAAATGTTTTTTCATATCCTTCCGGAACAAAGATCGGATCATATCCAAAACCTTTGAAACCTTTATTTTCTGTCAATAAATTTCCATGAACTCTGCCATCGAAATATTTTGCACCATTTTCGTCATAGTAGCATAAAACCGTGATGAAATAAGCTTTTCTGTTTTCAACACCATCCATTTCGCTTAACACTTTTTGAATGTTTTTAGCAAAATCGTGATCGCCGGCATAACGGGCAGAGAAAATCCCCGGTCTTCCGTCTAAAGATTCTACAACCAAACCACTGTCATCTCCCAAACTTGGAATTCCCGTTTTTTCGAAGCAATATTTAGCCTTAATTAGTGCATTGGCGTTGAAAGAATCGCCGTCTTCTACAATTTCCTCGTGAATATGATAATCAGTCAGACTTTTTACGACAAATTCATCCCCTAAGATCTGCTGAATTTCTTCTTTTTTATGTACGTTGTGGGTTGCTACGAGTAATTCCATATTCAATTTCATTTTTATTCTTTTTAAAACACAAATAACATTAATTTTCTTAGCACAAATATCAGATTAGAATTGTGTTATTCGTGAATTTCATGTTTAAATCTAAATTTCAGAATAATGCACTTTATATTTTTGCATAAATAAATAGTAAAACAAAGAGAAAAGTACAATTCCGATTATTAATAATGTCCATTCCGAAACTTTAAAAGCATCTGCAAAACTTTCGTTTTTGGTGTATGTTATCAATAACGTTGAGCATAAATTGTTAAAACCATGCAACAACATCGGCAATAACAAAGATTTTGTTTTACAATACACCAAACCTAAAACGCAACCCAGCAAAACTGCTCCGACAAACTGCCAAGGATTTGCATGAACAACCCCAAAAATAATGGAAGAAAAAATAATGGCTTTCCAGGGTTTGACGCCTTTATTCATCAATCCTTTTTGAATGATTCCCCTGAAAATAATTTCTTCAAAAATGGGAGCCATAATCACAGCTGTAATAACCATTACAACGGGATCGTCAGTTAATTGATTCATTAACTGATTGAAAAATTCGTAATATTTTCCGAAGAACGGACCCGTCGTAGGAATTTGTGCCGTAATAAATTCCGCAACAAACATCATCCCGATCATTAAAGGAAAAATCAATAAATAGGTGTAAAAATTTGTTGGGGAAAAATTAAAATTCAATTTTTTCTTCGTTGAAGGTCTTACAATAAAAAAATCAAAAAACGCAATAGCCGTAAGAAATCCTGCCGCATTGGTAAGCATAAAAAACCAGTCTTTATATTGCAGATTTATTTTAAAAACAAGCATCCACAAAACATTGATAAATGAAATAAACATCGTTCCCACAAACAGACCTGTCAATAAAATCAAGCCTCCGATCCATGTAAAAGTAAACTTAGGATATTTGCTGTTTTCCATGCTTTTTTATGTAAAAATTTATAGAAACAAAGATAACTGATTTTATGGAATGGTAAATGATTATTGGGATTTTGAATGATAAATATTACCTTTTTAGTGGTCTTATTATTCTGTTAAGCTATTTTTATGAAGTAACTTTGCATCTTAATTTTTTTCACACATGGATCGTTTAGTAAATCGGTCAGAGAATGTTAATTTATCCTTGATCACTTATGTATGTTTTACTTTTGTGGGATATTTTATCATAGGATTATCTCTGTCTGTTCTTCCCATTTTTATCAATAAAAGTTTAGGTTTTGGTTTGGTCGTTGCCGGATTGGTCATCAGTCTGCAATATGTCTCCACATTTTTCCTGAGAGCCTATTCCGGAAAAATCATTGATGGGAAAGGTCCAAAACCAGCTGTATTATTCAGTATGCTGAGCTTTTCATTAACAGGGATCTTTTTGATTATTGCTTATTATTTTAAATTTTCACCTTTCATCAGTCTTTCATTTCTTGTGGTTACACGTTTACTCACAGGGTGTGCAGAAGGAATGATCGGCGCAAGTCCGATTAACTGGGCGATTATGGCAGTTGGAGAAAAACATACGGCGAAAATCATTTCATACAATGGCGTTGCATGTTACGGAGCTTTGGCGATCGGCGCTTCCCTGGGAATCATTATTGAGCATAGATTCAGTCTTTATGGGATTGGAATTCTTTCGATTACCTTAGGGATATTGGGATTTCTTTTCGCTAAAACCAAAGAAAATAAGACGAATACAGATTCTAAGAATTCACAATCTTTCTGGAAAGTTTTGGGAACAGTAGCACCTTTTGGAGTTTGTCTGGCATTGGGAGGTCTTGGCTTTGCAAGTATTTCTACTTTCATTACATTATATTATAATTATTTTCATTGGAATAATGGGGCTTTATGTCTCAGTGTCTTTGGAGGATTGTTCGTTGCCGGAAGATTGATTTTCAGCAATGTTATCAATAATTATGGCGGAATAAAAGTTGCAATCGCCTGTCTTATGGTAGAAACTATCGGACTTTTAATCATTGCATTCGCGACCAATTCGCAAATGGCACTTCTTGGCGCCGGAGTTACAGGGTTGGGGTTTTCATTAATTTTTCCTGCACTCGGTGTCGTTGCTATTAAAAGTGTTTCCCCGTCAAGTCAGGGTTCTGCATTGGCGGGTTATGGTCTTTTTATTGATCTTTCGCTTGGAGTTGCAGGTCCGTTAATTGGCAGTGTAGCTGATATTTGCGGGATGAAATATATTTTCCCTTTTAGTGCTGCAATGGTTTTTGTGGGGCTGGGACTGGCTTTTTTACTGAAAAGAAAGTCAAAAATTTGATTGAACTTCAAAATTTTCAAAAATTCAACTTGAATAGCTGATAAATTGTGTGTCCGTTTTAATGTTTAACATTAATTTAAACGCAAAGTTCACAAAGATTTTTTGACTCTAACTGTTTTTAAGTTACACAAAGGCGTTCTACTTAAAAAAGAACACAAAGTTCTCCATTACAAGTAATTTAGCCTAAAATAAACTTACGTGAAAATTTTTCGCATCTTTTGGTTTTAAAATATTAATTTAAATTAAATTTCAACAGGCTTTAAAAACAGATTTTCAAATTCCATTAAAATTCACGATTTTTGCAACTTCAAAATACGATATGTCAGACTTAATCAAAGAAATAGAGAGAAGAAAAACTTTCGGGATTATCTCTCACCCCGATGCCGGAAAAACCACTCTTACTGAAAAATTACTACTTTTCGGGGGTGCAATTCAGGAAGCAGGTGCGGTAAAATCGAACAAAATAAAAAAAGGAGCTACCTCCGACTTCATGGAAATTGAAAGACAGAGAGGAATCTCCGTGGCGACTTCCGTGTTGGCTTTCGAATATAGAAATCACAAAATCAACATTTTAGATACTCCCGGTCACAAAGACTTTGCTGAAGATACATATAGAACGTTAACAGCCGTTGACTCTGTAATCGTTGTCATCGACGTTGCAAAAGGAGTTGAGGAACAGACAGAAAAATTGGTTCAGGTTTGCAGAATGAGAAACATCCCGATGTTGGTTTTCATTAATAAATTGGACCGTGAAGGTAAAGATGCCTTCGATTTACTGGATGAAGTTGAGCAAAAATTAGGATTAAGTGTCGTTCCGTTATCTATTCCGATTGGGATGGGCGCTGATTTTCAGGGAATTTACAATATCTGGGAAAACAATATTCAGCTATTCTTAGAAGAGAAAAAACAAAAGGTAGGTGAAGCCATCAAATTTGATGACATCAACGATCCTACAATCGATGAAATTATCGGTGAAAAAGCTGCACAAACTTTAAGAGAAGAACTTGAATTAGTACAATCCGTTTATCCTGAATTTAATCGTGAAGATTATATGAAAGGTGATCTACAGCCTGTTTTCTTTGGTTCGGCTTTGAATAATTTTGGAGTTCGTGAATTATTAGATGCCTTTATTGACATTGCTCCGATGCCACAGCCAAAAGAAAGTGATACACGTCTTGTGAAGCCTGAGGAAAATACTTTCACAGGATTCGTTTTCAAGATCCACGCAAATATGGACCCTAAGCACAGAGACCGTTTGGCTTTTGTGAAAATTGTTTCGGGGACATTCAAAAGAAACGAAAATTATTTATTGGTAAGAGAAGGCAAAAAGATGAAATTCTCTTCACCCAACGCATTCTTTGCAGATAAAAAAGAAGTCGTTGACGAAAGTTTCCCGGGAGATATTGTAGGACTTCACGATACAGGAAGTTTCAGAATAGGTGATACATTGACAGGCGGTGAAAAATTGAGTTTTAAAGGAATTCCAAGCTTCTCGCCAGAACATTTCAGATATATCAATAATAATGATCCATTGAAAGCAAAACAATTGGCAAAAGGTATCGATCAGTTGATGGATGAAGGTGTTGCTCAGTTATTTACGCTCGAAATGAATAACAGAAAAATCATCGGAACGGTTGGAGCACTCCAGTATGAAGTTATCCAATACCGTCTGGAACATGAATACGGTGCAAAATGTACTTACGAACCACTTTCCATGCATAAAGCATGTTGGGTTGAAGCTGATGAGAAATCAGAAGAATTCAAAGAATTTGCAAGATTAAAGCAAAGATTTTTGGCAAGAGATAAATATAACCAATTGGTTTTCCTTGCTGATTCTTCGTTTACCATTCACATGACGCAGGAAAAATTCCCGAATGTGAAATTGCATTTTATCAGTGAATATCAAAATAGTTAATTAAACATATAAGGCGAATAACCAATTTGTTTTAATTTAAAATAAATAAACCGTTCAAAAATATTTTGAACGGTTTATTTTTGAAATATGAATGTTATTATTAAATTATTTATTGATAATTAATTTCTTAGAAATTTTCTGATCATCTTTATCAACCTGAATAATATAAACTCCCACCGGAAGATCTGATACATTTACTCTTTCAGAAATTTTACCGGCTTTGCTGCTTACGTCTTTTTTAGGATTCACTAATTTTCCGTCCATTGCAAATATGGTATAAGAAATTCCGTTTTTAGCATTGGTTTCAATTGTGAAAATACCTTTTGAAGGATTAGGATAAATGATTAATCCATCTTCTGCTTTTTCAGGATCATTTACGCCTAAATTAGAATTAATAGTAAAATTCGTTGTATTTACATTTAAAAATACATTGTCAATCGCTTTAATCATAATTCTCGCTGTTGAAGAAGTTCCCAAACCACCCGGAACATTAAAAGTATAAGAACCGTTATTCGGAGTACTTGCCACCAACGTATGAGGGAATGTAAGTCCGCCGTCAGTTGAAAGTAAAATCATAACGTTTGCCGTACTTACCGGAGCAGCGTTGGTATTCGCTACATTCCATGTGATGGTTTGTGACTGACCCAGATTCCAGACAATTCCGCCTGTATTTTGAGAAGTCACCGTAAAAGGTCCCGCAGCTGCCGTCACCGTAAGCTGAATGTCATCACGTCGTGTTTGTCCACCCACAGGATTATTATCTCTCACCAATAATGAGAACGTAAGTGTTCTTGCTACAGAAGCCAGTTTTTCCCAGGCTCTGAAGTTGGAAGCCGTAATAATCGTAGGATCGTATCCTGCGATAATTGTTGACAATCTCGGGAAATATCTTGTAGGAGAAGCTGTTGCCGTTAATGTTCTGAACATCGGCCCCGTCGTATTCGTCGGTCTTGGAGGCATCAGTGCATTCCCAATGTTGATTTGTTCCCAATTGTAGGTAATTGCATCTCCATCAGGATCGGAAGCCACACCAGTTAATGCAAAAGGTGTACTGATCGGTATTGTTCTGTCTAATCCTGCATTTGCAGTTGGCTCGTTATTTCCGGTTGCTGTATTTACGCCGCAATTTCCTCCGGTTGTAATTCTTGCGTACATTTCATCAATGCTTACTGCATGGAAATAAGCATCACTATTATTTTGAACATTTGGTGAACAAATTCCGGCATACCCCATAATGGAACTTGCACTTCCCGGCTCTATTGCCGTTGCACTATTTCTGTTACAAGCATTATTTTGCGTGTGATTTGCCCCAAACTGATGCCCCATTTCGTGAGCAACATAATCAATCACAAACGGATCTCCCAAAGGAATTGCAGAACCTGTCACACCACCTGCTTTATAATCTGTTTCACAAACGGCGGGTGTATAAGCCAGACCGTTGTCATTTCCTGCATTAGCCTGGAAAAACAAATGCCCGATATCATAATTTACACTTCCTATCGCATTATTTGTAACTACTACATTTTCATCAATCATCTGATAAGCATCAAGCGCATCGAAAGTATCTGAGCTGATGAAGAATAAAAGATCTGTATTCGCAATCAGCTGCAATGTTACTGAAATATCATTTTCATAAACATCATTAAGACGGGCTACAGCTAAATTAACCGCTGCCAAAACCGCCGCCTTCTTTTGAGCATCAGTTCCTGTACCTACTCCAGCCTGTTGTGAAATATAAGCAGTATATTCTGTAGTCGTAGAAATTGCCAGTCTGTATTTTCTTAAAAGCCCGTCAACAACTGTTTTTCCTTGAGAGTTTGGATCAACGGTCTGTTTTAAAATATTCTCATTTTCTTTAAATAAACAGTTAAACCTGCCTGATGACTGTGTATTTTTTCTGTCATATACGATATAAGTCTTGTTATCAGAAGTATATGAATCTATATAAAACATTCCTTTTGTGTTTCTTACAACAGCATTCAGACCAAAATAAGGGTCATAAGTAAATCTGATTTTTGTTGTCGGATCGCCAACTTTATGTCCTGTAAAAGCTCTGATATCAGAATATCTTGCCTGTAAATCAGGATGCATGGTGGAAGCTTCCAGAATTTCATACGCATCAAAAGTACCTTCTTCGTTCGGGAATCTTAACAAAGCTCCTTTTACCGGTTGAGCAAGGTTTCTTTGCGGTACGGTTGATAATTGTTGTTTGAAAGCATCAATATTCAGGTTTAATAATTGATAATCTGATACTTTTACCATTTCCCTGATAGCTCTAATGTTCTTTTGGGAAGTCCTGCTCCATTGCTGGGCAAATCCCGAGGCTGAAAACACTAAAAAGCCTGTTAAAAATAATAGTTTTTTTACCATATTTATTCTATTTGAATTAATTTTATTCCTTTAGGTTTATCTATAACTTTAAGTATTACAATAGGATTTGATTGTTTTTTGTCGGCATATTCCTGATTATCGACTTCTTTATAAGTGACAAATAATATTTTGCCATCTGACTCCATTTTTTCAATTTCAATATCACCGTATCTTGCTTTTTTTAATTTCGGTTTTAAAACCAGAAAAACTTCTTTATCATTTTTCAAAATAGGAATAGGAGCCGATCTCGAATGCCGAGAATCATCTAAATTTTTATATAAATCTTTAATCTCTTTTGTATTTTTTATAATTGTTGACAGCTTTAATTTGAAAGTAGAATTCAATCTTCTTACTTCCGTAAAATCTACAATCCTTCTATCTTTCACCTGCTGACCAAAAATCACTGCTTTTTCATAATTACCAAAAGGAATCAGAAAAACGGAATAAAAAAATATCAAAAAGTAAATTTTTCTTATAAAATTCATAATTTCAAAGATAATAATTATTTAACTAAGAAATTAAAAACGGATTTATATTTCCCACAAAAGTGAATTTAATTTATTTATTATTCAAAAACTCCTGTTTTCATAGATATATATACTGTCATTGATTATTTTTCTTTAATTATTTATTGCACCAATTAATAAAGTCTCGTAAAATCCACAAGACCCTTTGTAAAACAATTGTAAAATAATTACAAAATCCTGATTTAAAATCATTTATACATTTACTGAAATAATACTTTCCATTTACAACAGCATCCTAAACTTCACTCCTAATTTTACTTCATCAAAAAAATTAACGTTATGAAAAAGTTCATATTACTTGTTGCTGTATCAAGCACTTTTATCATGTGTAAGAAAGGAGAAATTGCACAATCTCAAATTGAAAAGGCCGTAAATTCTGCAGACAGTGCAACAACCGCCGCGACTGAAACTATTAATTCTGTAAACGACAAAGCGAATCAGGCATTAGATTCTGCCAATATTAAAATAAAAGAATTTGAAGATGTAAAAAATGATGTTCACGAAAAGATAGAAACAGCCTCGAAAAGCATCGATTCTCTTTCTGATAAGATTGCCAGCACAAAACTGGAGTCGAAAATTGAAAAGAAAGATTCTGCAGAAAAGAAGCCTGAGAAAATTGTTGTCAATGTTCCTGCTCCAAAAGTGATTAAAGAAACGAAAGTTATTTACAAAGACAAACCAAAAAGTGAAAATTTTGAAGTTACAGCAAGAAATAAGATGGTAAAATCAGGTTTCATTTCAATCAATGTTGACAATGCTGAAACCGTAAAAGAAATCGTCAAAGAAGAAATAAAAAAGAACAACGGATTTATTAAAAGCGAAGAACTTTCATATGTAGTCAATGAACCTGTAAAAAATACACCTTCTTCCTATTCAGATGCAGACCGAAAGTTGTATGAAATGCAGGTGAAAATCCCGATCCAGAATTTTGATGATTTAATGAATAATTTAAGCTCGATCGGAGAGGTTGAGAACAAAAATATAGAAGTTTTCGGAAATAATTATACCGATAATGCCATTTGTAATATATCAATCACGATCACGGATAAAGCTTCTTCTGAAAAAGAACCTAAAACTTTCGGTGAAAAATCTTTGGCTGCGATTTCCTCCGGCTGGGGTGTGATAACTTCCATTTTCCTGTTTATTCTCCCGTTATGGCCGTTAATTTTAATTGGAGGAATTGGATATTACTTTTACAAAAAGAGAAATAAAAACCGTCCTCATAACGATTCTAACTAATCATTCAAATCCATCCCTTGTGATGGATTTTTATTTTAATATTATTTTAATCAAAATTAGACATTTAGTGAAAATCTTCTTTCTAACTTTACATTAGTAAAACTTAGATATTCAATAGAATTTTTTTAATAAGAAACAATAATATTATTAATATTTTGTGGTTCGTGTGTAATGTAAAAGGCTCCCAAATTGAGAGCCTTTACTATTATTTCATATTCACTATTTTATCTACGATATACTTTGTGTTTCCTCTCCAGGGCAAAGCTCCGTTGTATTCTTTGTAATGAAGATCAAAGGTTTTACCACTATTGAGTTCCAATTGTTTGAAAACTTCAGGATCTGAAACAGAAAACTCAAATTCATAACTTGTAATACTTCCTGTTTTACCTCTTCCAAAACCTTCCTGAATTAATTTTCCTTCATAAGTTTTGAATACATACCCTTTTTTAATTGCATAATTCAGATAACCGGATTTTACACCTTCTCCGAAAACAAAGAAATATTTATACCAGACAAATACTCCTAAAAGCAGTAAAACAACGCCGAGAGTGATCCACAAAGATTTTTTCATAGTAATAGTGTTTTTTTAGAAATTTATTTTGCAATACTTCTTGAGATCACAATTTTCTGGATTTCAGAAGTTCCTTCATAGATCTGAGTGATTTTTGCATCACGCATCATTCTTTCTACGTGATATTCTTTCACATATCCGTATCCACCGTGGATTTGTACTGCTTCAATCGTAGTATCCATTGCCACTTGAGAAGCATATAATTTTGCCATTGCGCCACTTTCAGAGATGTCTTTTCCAGCATCTTTTTCTACAGCAGCTTTAAAGCAAAGCATTCTTGCAGCCGTAATTTGTGTCGCCATATCAGCTAATTTGAAAGCAATCGCCTGGTGATTGATAATTTCAGTTTTGAAAGCTTTTCTTGTTTTAGCATATTTTAAAGCCAGTTCGTAAGCTCCGGCAGCAATTCCCAAAGCCTGAGAAGCGATACCGATTCTACCCCCGTTTAAAACAGCCATTGCGAAGTTGAATCCGAAACCATCTTCCCCGATTCTGTTTTCTTTCGGTACTTTTACATTGTTGAAGATCAAAGAGTGAGTGTCACTTCCTCTGATTCCCAATTTGTCTTCTTTCAGCCCGATTTCGAAACCTTCCCAACCTCTTTCAACGATAAATGCGTTGATTCCTTTGTGCTTTTTCTCAGGGTCTGTCTGTGCAATTACGATATAGTAAGATGCAGTACCACCATTTGTAATCCAGTTTTTGATTCCGTTTAAAAGATAATAATCACCCTTATCTTCTGCAGTCGTTTTTTGAGAAGTTGCATCAGAACCGGCTTCAGGCTCAGATAACGCAAATGCTCCGATTACCTGACCGCTTGCCAGTGGTGTAAGATATTTTACTTTTTGTTCTTCAGAAGCGAATTTTTCAAGCCCAGCACAAACCAATGAATTGTTTACAGACATTACAACAGCTGCAGAAGCGTCTATCTTTGCAATCTCCTCCATTGCCAAAACGTAAGAAACACTGTCCATTCCGGCACCGCCGTACTTAGGGTCTACCATCATACCCAAAAGCCCCATTTCTCCCATTTTCTTTACCTGCTCAGTAGGAAATTTCTGGTCGCGGTCTCTTTCGATTACCTCCGGTAATAGCTCGTTTTGTGCAAAATCCCTTGCTGCCTGCTGAATCATCAGCTGTTCTTCCGATAAATTAAAGTCCATAAAAATAATAATTAGATGGTCGTAAATTTACACTTTTTGGTCAAACCTGAAAATAGAATTAGCAATTAGGGGTTACTAATTAGGGGTTGGTCAAAGATTTATGATTTTTAAATATTCATAAGATAAAGTCATAGCATGAATTATTCAATATATTATGGCTTACATTTTAGTAATTTTTAACTTCATGTTTCTAATTTCTGTAATTAAAAAAAATGCTTATATTTAGATTTATTTAAAATATACTTAGAAAATCATGACAATCAAAAGATTATTCGATATACCTCATTATGCTTTAGAAAAATATCCTAAATCGGATATGTTTGTAACAAAATATCATGGTGAATGGAAAAAAACATCCACTCAGGAGTTTATCAATGAGGCCAATAAAATCTCAAGAGGACTTCTAAAACTTGGCATAAAACCGGGTGACAAAATTGCATTGATTACTACTAATTCCCGCACAGAATGGGCAATTATGGACCTTGGGCTTTCCCAGATCGGAGTAGTTTCCGTACCTGTTTACCCAAGTATTTCTCCTGAAGATTATGAATTTATTTTTAATAATGCCGAAATAAAATACTGTTTTGTTTCCGATAAAGAGCTTTTTAATAAAGTCATGAAAGTGAAACACAACATTTCATCTTTACAGGGAATTTTCACTTTTGATGCAGTAAACGGAGCTGCAAACTGGAGAGAAATTTTGGATTTGGGTGAAGATGATTCAACGCAAATTGAAGTGGAAGATCTTGCCAATACGATCAATTCAGAAGATCTTGCAACCATTATTTATACTTCAGGAACTACCGGAAGACCAAAAGGAGTAATGCTTACCCACCACAATATCGTTTCGAATATTTTAGGTTCGCTTCCAAGAATTCCAAGAAAAAAAGGACTTGATTATAAGGATACAAGGGTGTTGAGCTTCTTACCGATCTGTCATATTTTCGAGAGAATGCTTTTCTATCTTTTCCAGTATAATGGTTTTTCGATCTATTTTGCAGAAAGCATTGAAAAAATGGGCGAAAATGTGAAGGAAGTGAAACCTCACTACATGAGCGTTGTTCCGAGATTGGTAGAAAAGGTTTATGATAAAATTTATGCAACCGGTTCTTCTGCCGGAGGTTTAAAAACAAAAATTTTCTTCTGGGCTTTACAATTAATTCAGAAAAAGAAAGAAGTTTCAAAACCGTCGGGATTGCAGGAAATCATTGCTGATAAATTAGTGTTTAAAAAATGGAGAGAAGGTTTAGGAGGCGAAATCATCACTTTGGTTTCGGGCTCTGCGGCTTTGTCTACAAGATTGAATTTAATGTTTCAAAATGCCGGAATCCCTATTCTTGAAGGCTATGGATTAACGGAAACTTCACCTGTTATTTCCGTCAATGCATTCGGAAAAATGAAAATAGGAACCGTAGGTCTGCCACTGGATAATTTACATGTAAAAATTCAGGAAGATGGAGAAATTACCGTAAAAGGTCCTTCTATCTTCAAAGCTTACTTTAAAAACGATGAAATGACTAAAGAGGTCTTCACAGAAGACGGCTATTTCAAAACCGGAGATATCGGGCATGTCGACAGCGACGGATTTTTACAGATCACCGACCGTAAAAAGGAAATGTTCAAGACATCGGGAGGAAAATACATTGCTCCTCAAACGATTGAAAATTTAGCAAAAGCTTCAAAGTTTATCGAACAGATCATGGTTGTAGGTGATGGTGAAAAAATGCCTACAGCACTCGTTCAGCCGGATTTTGAATTTGCAAAAAGCTGGGCAATGAGAAACAATCTAAACATCGGCACAACTCCCCAAGAAATTGCAAAAAGTAAAGAATTAAAAGACAGAATTGAAAAAGAAATCGATGATATCAACGAACATCTCGGAAATTGGGAAAAAATCAAGAAAATTGAGTTAACTCCCGAAGTCTGGAGCATTGATGCAGGGCTTTTAACACCTACTTTAAAGCTTAAAAGGAAAGCGATCAAGGAAAAGTTTATTGATCTGTATAATAAGATGTATGAGCATCATGAATAATATAAAGCCGCTTCGATGAAGCGGTTTTTTTGTTTTTAATTTAAACACAAATTACACTAATCTTTACACAAATGACACAAACTTAAACAGTATGTTTGTCATTCAGAGCGAAACGAAGTGGAGCGTGGAATCTTTTCTATTTTCACATAGTTTATCCACTCTGTTTGTCATCCTGAAAGGATTCAGACCGTTTTTAGAATAACAACTATTCCAAAAAAGCCATAAAAAAAAGCTGCTTCAGAATTGAAGCAGCTTTTGTATTTTAAAAATCAGCAATTAAAACTTAATCACAGATTTCATTCTTTCGTTTTCTTCCATTACCAATTCATCATCAACAAGGATTTTCCCTGAATGTTCATCGATAATGATTTTCTTTCTCTGAGCGATTTCCATCTGCTTTTGAGGCGGGATTGTAAAGAATGAACCTTTCGGAGCACCTCTTTCCAAACCTACAACCGCAAGACCGTTGATAGAATTTGTTCTGATTCTGTTGTAAGAAGCTAATAATCTGTCATCGATTTTAGCAGCATATTCTTTAGACTGCTCGATAAGATAATCTTCTTCTTTTTGCGTTTCAGAAACAAGACCGTCTAGCTCTACTTTCTTGAATTTCAAGTGATTTTTAAGTTCGCTGATCTTTGTGTTAAGATCTTCCAAAGTTTCGTTTTTGTGAGCGATTTTAGCTCCGAACTCTTTGATTCTCTTTTCAGCAAGTTGAATTTCAAGATCCTGATATTCAATCTCTTTACCTAAAGCTTCAAACTCTTTATTGTTTCTTACGTTATCCTGTTGAGACTTGTATTTTTCAATTAAAGATTTTGCGTGGTTGATTACTTCATGTTTTGTTTTGATCTGATCGTCCTGATCTTTGATATCTGCATGAAATTTTTCAGCTCTTTTTTCAAGACCTTCAATCTCGATCTCAAGATCTTCTACCTCGATTGGCAACTCTCCTCTTGTATTTCGGATTTCATCCAATCTTGAATCAATGATCTGCAAATCGTATAAAGCTCTTAATTTCTCTTCAACTGAAATATCGTTGGTTTTTGCCATATTTAAATGAAATAATTTACTGGGTTGGTTTTCTCAATAGATTTTGAAATTGCAAATGTACTAAATTTTTGTGACAAAATTTCAAATAATTGTTGGGTTACCAATTGTTCCGATTCATAATGCCCGATATCGCAAATCAACATCCTGGATTCTGCAAGGAAATAGTCGTGGTATTTGATGTCTCCGGTAAGATAGGCATCACATTTTTTAGACAAAGCAGACTTGATTCCACTGGCTCCGGAGCCACCTAAAACCCCTACTCTTTTGATTTTTTTATGATTAAAATCCGAATGTTTTATGATTTCCAGATTAAATTTTTCCTTGACTAATTTCAGAAAGTCTTTTTCATCCATTTCTTCATCAAATTCGCCATACATTCCCAACCCGGAATGATGATTATCATTGTCTAAATTATAAATCTGATGTGCTACTTCTTCGTAAGGATGAGCTGACTTCATCGCAGCAATAATCTGCCCTTGCTTATACCCTTCAAAAATCACAGAAATCATATCTTCATCTGCGCTCTCACGGATATTTTGATGTCCTGAGAAGGGGTTTGAGCCTTCAATCGGTCTGAAAGTTCCATTTCCATTCAATGTAAAACTGCATTCGTCATAAAAACCGATATTTCCTGCTCCGGCAGTGAAAAGCGCTTCTTTAAGCTGTTCAGAATGATCTTTCGGAACGAAAACGGTCAACTGCTTCAAATTATTTTTTTTGGGCTGAAGAATCTTTACATCTTTTAATCCTAAATGATTGCAAATTCCTGCATTTACCCCAAAGAAATCGTTGTCCCAGGCAGTATGAATGGCATAAATAGCCACTTTATTTTCAATCGCTTTTAAAACGGCTCTTTCAACATAATTTTTCCCCGTTAAAGATTTTAATCCTGAAAAAATAATCGGGTGAAAACATACTATCAAATTACAGTTTTTATGAATTGCTTCGTCTATAACATTTTCGAGCGCATCATGGCAAACCAAAATCCCACTTACGTTACGGCTTGAAATTCCGCATAATAATCCTACATTATCAAAATCTTCTGCCTGCTGTAGCGGAATACGCTGCTCAATTTTTGAAATTACTTCGCCTATTGTCATTTTATTATGTATGTTTGTTACGAAAATAGGGATAATTTGTTAATTTTAAAAAAACATTTACATGGAAAAAGAGCACAGCCTTGTTCCCGAAGACGCGCTCTGGAAAAGGCACCTTTACAGAATTATTTACCGTTCCGACACTAAACTCGGGAAATTATTCGATATTATTTTATTATCCTTAATTCTTATAAGCACATTCATCATTATGATGGAAAGTGTTCCCAAGCTGGATCAAAGGTTTCATTATACCTTCATTATTCTTGAATGGATCATTTCCGTGTTTTTTTCTGCAGAATATTTTAGCAGAATTGCTGTTGTAAAAAATAAGAAACAGTATATTTTCAGTTTTTTCGGGATTATTGATTTTTTGGCTTTGGTTCCGTTTTATTTAAGCTTTTTCTTTCCGGTGACGAAATATTTCCTGATTTTCAGAATGCTGAGAATGTTGAGAGTCTTCAGGGTTTTTAATCTTCTGGATTTCATGAATGACGGATATGTCATCGTAAGGGCATTAAAAAACAGTTCACGAAAAATTTATATTTTCCTTTTATTTTTAATTATATTTTCGGTGATCGTTGGTTCCCTGATGTTTATGGTGGAAGGCGGACGACCGGGATTTGAAACCATTCCGCAGTCTATTTATTGGGCTGTAGTGACGGTAACAACGGTCGGATACGGGGATGTGTCGCCGATTACGCCAATGGGAAAATTTTTTGCGGTGGTCTTAATGCTGGCTGGTTATTCGATTATTGCTGTTCCTACAGGTATTGTAACAGCCGAAATGCGAAACAAAAGACAAAACCTTGAAAAAGTCTGTGAGCAGTGCGGAAACGAAGATATTGATGATGATGCAAGGTATTGTAAACAGTGTGGCAAGAAATTAGCTTAGTATTAAATATTAATGTAATCTATTAACCAAATACCACGAAATCATGGAACCACAAAAGAAAAATAAGCCTAACAGTTTAGTAATTATACTATTCGCTTTAGTTGTATTAATGATCATCATTTATTTTATACTCGTGATGTTTTTCCCTACAATCTTTGAACATATGAGTACAGGAGATATACAGCCTGTTCCCAATAAATAATAGAAATTAGATTTAGATATTAGTTTATTTTTAATATTCAAAAAAAGAGGCGACTGTAACAGGTCGCCTCTAATTATTTTACAATTTTCAATTATTTCTTAATGGTTTTAGCCGTTTGTTTAGAACCGTCTTTCATATTAAGAATTACCATATACATTCCCTGTTTTAGTTCTCCTACGTTAAGAGCTGCAGAAGGATTTTCAATTGTTTTAACCAATCTTCCTGAAACATCTGTAATTGCAACCGACTTCACTTTCGAAGTGTCAGAAATATTCAATACATCTGTAAATGCACTAGGATATACTTTTACAATGTTTTTAGGAGCGGAAGTTTCGGTAGTAGCTAAAACAGTTGCTGCATCCACTACAAAGGTATCTGCGTAAAGTTCCCATTGATCAGTATCAGTTGCATGAACAGCAACATAAACCGTTTGCCCTGCATATGCCGAGAGATCAAAAGTCTTTTGAGTCCAAGTTGAAGGTGCTTTCTGTGTAGCCTGCAAAACCGTAGTAAATGCACCAGCAGACTGATCAGTTGTAGAAAGTAAAACCTCATAATTTTCCAAATAGATACTGCTACTTCTGGATTTCACATAGAAAGATATCCTGTCTGCTACCCCAGCCTGAACAGTAATAGCTTTAGTGATTAAATAATCATTATGTGCCGTAGCTCCGTAAACAATTTTAGCAACGTTTGTACCTGTCTGACCTGTTCCTGCACCCGGAGTACCAAAGACCCAACCATTTGGATCACCGCTGTTTATTACAGCCCATCCTGCAGGTATTGTAGTTCCTGCATCAAAATTTTCTGTCCATTGTCCGAAGCTTAATGCCGGAAATCCCAAAATAAAAAATAAAATTTTTTTCATGTTTTTTTATTATAAATTATATACAATAATATTGACATGAAAAAAGATATCAAAATTATTTTTGAAAATAATTCAAATAACTATGAATAATTTTAATTTACTAAATACATCAAAAACAGATAATTAAAACAATAAATTCCATACATTTTATTTATTTAAAAAAAACAAACATCAACTATTGAAAATTAAAAAAAAGAATTTCGTAAAAAAAATTTAAACCAAAAATTCACACTATTAATATTTTACTTTTAATAAAATACAATGCTTTATTTTTTTAACAAGATTAAAAATAAAAAAGGCGACCTTTTACAGTCGCCTCTAATTATTCTATAATTTTGAATTATTTCTTAATGGTTTTAACCGTTTGTTTAGAACCATCTTTCATATTAAGAATTACAATATACATTCCCTGTTTCAATTCTCCTACGTTAAGAGCTGAAGAAGGATTTTCAATTGTTTTAACCAATCTTCCTGAAATATCTGTAATCGCAACCGACTTCACTTTTGAAGCGTCTGAGATATTCAATACATCTGTAAACGGATTCGGATACAATTTCAATGTATTTTTGTTAGCAGAAACTTCTGAAGTTGCTAAAGCAGTTTTAGTGATATTGATTGTAAATGGACCTTCCATCTCATCTGACCACTCACTGTAATGACCTACATTTACATAATAAGTATTTCCTGAAAGCGTCGGAATAGAAATCATTTCCGTACCGCCTTGACCGCCCATATCCACTGTATCTTCACAAGATAAAGCTGAGCAGCTTCCGCTGAAAACACCGATCTGAGGATCAAATAAGCTTCCAGCCGGCATTGTCACTGTTATATAAACAGGATCTCCGTCTCCTGTAAATGTAAACCAAGTACCGTCATTCATACCATTATTAGAACAAGCCGTAAGCATTCCTGCGTTATTGGTAGCTCCTGCACCATCTGCCTGTACGTAAGTATAAGGTAAAGAAGACGCAACCAATGCTCCTGAACAATCATCATTCACTGGCGGCGGCGGGAATGTTCCTACACAAATATCAAAGCTCTGATTGCTTCCTAAACCAGAATAACTGTATACTCTTACATAATAAGTTTCACCAGCTGTTAATCCTGTAATAAGGCTAGAATCAGAATCAGAACATAAAATACTTGATAAACTTCCACAACCTCCACTGAATACCTGGAAATAAGTATCTGTATCTCCTGTGTTACTTCCTACCGAAGTAATGTTATTTAAAGAAATCAGATGCTGTGTAGCTGTTGCCGTGAATTTATACCAGATATCATCATCCGGGTTTCCATAGCAAGGATCAGGAACCAATCCTGAATCTGTAGCACCAAGCGTATATCCTGAAGTCACAGTTCCACAGTTAAGATCCGGATTCACGGTTAAAGTAATAGCCGTTATACACTCATCGTTTGTAGGAGCCGGTGGCATACTCGTAAACATTACGTTACCACAACCTGAAGATTCACCTGCAGGTCCTACTGAAACTACTTTCACGTAATAAATCGTATTCGGATTCAGAGCTACTGAAGGAACAAAACTGTTGGTTGTTGTAGATTGTTGGTTCACAACGTCAGTACCGCCAGGTGTAGTACCGATAGATATTTTATAACCTGTTGCACTGGCTATATTATTCCATGTGATGGTTGGTGCTAACGGAACGAACGTCCCCCCATTTGCAGGATACGTGATCATTGGACAAGCCGGAATCGGGTTTTCTACCAATCCGTTGAATGTTGTAACAGATTTAAAATCAACTAAATTTCCATCCGGTGGTGAGTTTGGATCCGGATCATTACCATCATTTTTGTAGAAAATCCCTGAATTTGGTGCTGAAGGATACACATAGAATGCCTCTGCATAGTCATTGTTATCATACCCCTGAGAGTTTTCTTCCGCTGCAAGCACTAAATTATCCGTGTTATTATACGGAAACGGTGTTGCAAAAGTAACTTCTACCACTCCATTTACATTGGTTACTGTTCCTGCAAATACTTGAGTAAGCTGTGCAAAAGGTATCCAATCTGAATCAGAAGTAAAAGATGTTTTAGTAGTGTGCCCTAAATACACTACCCAGTCCGAAGACGATGCAATAGACATTGCAGGGTCAAGATAAAACTTAAGTCCGGTAATATTCCCTGCTGCGTTGGCATTGATCTCCTGTTTTGTAAAGACCTGCTGAACGTAGGAATATCCGTAATACGTACTAATGGGAGCCTCCCCGACATCAGTGCTTCCCAAGCCCAGAGTGATCTGAGCTTTTAGTGTCATACTTAATAATATCAAGCATGAGAGTAGAAATTTTGTCATAAACTATATATTTTGCTGTTTCGACCTCTAAATTAGCAATAAATATCCAATATTAATATTAAATTTTTCACTTTTAAACAAAAAAGATAGCGACTATCAAATAGCCGCTATCCAGTAGTTTTTATAAATTGAAAATTATTTTTTAATTACTTTAATCGTCTGATTACTACCATTTTTCATTTCTAAAGTCACCAAATACATTCCTGATTTCAACTCTCCTAAATAAAGAGCAGATGCCGGATTTGCAATTGTTTTAACCAATCTTCCTGAGATATCAGTCACCAAAACAGCTTTTACATTGTTGATTTCTGAAATATTTAAAACATCAGCAAACGGATTTGGATATACTTTGATTGTATTTTTAGCATTTGAAGTTTCATTGGTTGCTAAAATAGAAGCATCATATGCAGAAACCTGGAATTGTCCGTTTGTTCCTGTTCCCGCTCCATATCTCCAAACACTTACTAATAAGATAGTTCCCGGAGTCTGTCCTGTTAAGGTAACTTTTGAGAAATTACCATCTCCAGAGTCATCATCACAAGCAATTCCCGTTAAAGATCCGCAAGAACCGCTGAATACATTAACAATAGAATCGGTAAATGTAGATCCTGTAACACCTTTTGTTTCAACTGTAAGGCTTCCTGAAGCAGGTACTACCACAGAATACCAAACATTATTAACTGAATTTGACTGACAAGACATTGGTGTTCCGTCTGTTGTTGCTCCGTTGTTTGAGGCTACGATTGCATTAGCTGCAAAGTCTCCGCCTAACGTCAAGGCAATAGGTGTTGCACAGTCATCATTTGTAATTAATGTAGAAATCAATAAAGGACCCGTCCAAACACTCTGATCTGTTCCTGAACAACGAGATCTTACCCAAACATAATAAGAACTTGCCGGCGAAAGCCCTGAAACTGTTTTAGAAGTTCCTGTAATCGCTGTATAATTCGGATTTGTTGTTGATACCGGAGCTGTACTATTTGTGCTGTAATATAAATCATATCCATTTGCAGGAGCAGGAGCAGGTGCCGTCCAAGAAACATCAACCGTGGTTGTCGTAGGATTTGCTGAAACAAGGTTTGAAGGCTCCAAACAAGTAGGTGCTACCTGTAATTTGAAGTCATCAACTCCCAAATACCAAGGCGAGCCATTAGACGAAACATTTATCGCAAAATAGTAATTATTGGTTGTTGTAGGGGTATAAAAAACTTTATAAAGCGTATAAGAACCTGTACCCTGAGTAGAAGTAATGAACGTACCCAAAGATGTAGCTGTACCCGCATTTGTAGAATTGTTCACCAAAACATCTCCCGAAAATCCTATATATGAGCTTGTTGTTCCGTTTGTATTGTAATAGAATGAAAATTCATATGTTGTACCTGCAGTCAAATTAAATCCTGGAGTCCAAAGTTGGCTTGCCGCAGTGTTACCATAAGGTATAGTCATATAATTAGGTGTAGATTTCGGTACGTTGTAGCTTACCGAAGCTGCATTCATAGAAGTCCAGTTTGCTGTACCAACTGTTGTAGACCAACATGTCGGAACGATGCCTGAACCTAAAGATGTTAATCCATCAAAATTTTCCGTCCAAGGTAATGTTGTAATTGCATTTGAACAAGCTGTTGTAAAGCTTTTTTCCGTACAACTTGCCGAAATATTATTCGGTGTATATGCATTAACAGTATAATAATATTTTACACCACCCGCTAACGGCGCTGAAAAAGTGTATGAAGTAACGTTTCCAATATCTGAATTATTTAAAACGTCTGTACCTCCTGCAGTTGTACCCACAGAAATTCTGTATCCAGTAGCATCAGTTACTGCACTCCACTCTATTGTTGGTGTTAAAGAAACTCCGGTTGCGTTTGAAATTGGTGCTGTAACCGTAGGGCATGTGATATTTTTAGTCGTAAAACTTAACTGAGAACATCCCGCTGAAGAACCATTAGCACTGTAAGCATTTAAAGTATAATAATACTGCTTACCATATAATAATGATGTAGTAAAGGTATAGCTTGTAACATTTCCAAGGTCTACATTATTCATTACATCTGTTCCGCCGGGCGTTGTTCCCACTGTCAATCTGTATCCCGTTGCATTTGTAATTGCAGACCAGTTGATTACAGGTAAATTAGTAACCCCTGTTGCACCATTTGAAGGAGCGGTCACTACCGGACATGTAGGCAAAAGACTTTGCGTTAAACCGACAATAGTCATGTTAGATTTTTTCGCCATTCTCGATCCTGCAGGTGGAGCAAAAGGATCCGGATTATTGCTGTCACTTGCGTAATAGATACTTGTGTTCGAAGTTGATGTGTAAGAATAGAAATTCCCTGAAGAACCAGTATTATAACCAGGTTTATTCTCATCTACTGCAACGACAAGATTGTTAACGTTGTCATAGCTGAAAGGCGTTGCAAAAGTAATTTCCACTACTCCGGCGTTATTGGTAACCGTTCCCGAAAAAACCTGTGTAAGCGAACCAGCAGGCACCCAATCAGAATCGGAGGTAAAACTTGTTTTTGTAGTTGTTCCTACATAAACCGTCCAGTTATCAGAATTTGTTAAACTTGTGGAAGTTCCGCAGTAAAATTTTAATCCCGTAATACTTCCGGCAGCATTGGCATTGATTTCCGTTTTAGGAAAAATTTGTTGGGTGTAGGTATAACCGTAATACGGATAAACCGGAAAATAACTCGTGGATGTGCCACTTCCCAGTGTAATCTGTGCAGACAAGCCCATTCCAAGCATCATCAGACACATTAGTAAAAATTTTCTCATACTTAGTAATAAATAAAATTAGGGCAGCAAAATTAGTGATTTTATTATCCAATCTGGCTGATTATTATTATTTTTTAATCTAAAAACAGGATTTTAATTTATTTATATAATTAAACATAGAACAAAAAAAATAGCGGCTAAAAATTAGCCGCTATTCATTTAAAAAAATTATGTCAAATTATTTCTTAATTGTTTTGATCGTTTGTTTAGAACCGTCTTTCATTTCTAATGTTACGATATACATTCCTGATTTCAATTCTCCTAATTGAAGAGAAGAAGAAGGATTTGCGATTGTTTTCACCAATCTTCCTGAAATATCAGTTACAAGAACGTTTTTCACTTTAGAAACATCCGAAATATTCAATACCTCACCAAATGGGTTCGGATATACTTGCAGATTGTTCTTAGCATTAGAAGCTTCATTTGTTGCCAATATAGAAGCGTCATAAGCTGAGATCTGGAACTGTCCGTCTGTACCTACTCCCGAAGAATATCTCCAAACACTTACAAGCAATGTAGCCCCCGGAGTTAATCCCGTTAATGAAACTAAAGAGAAGTTACCATCAGCAGAAGAGTCATCGTCACAAGCTACCGCTGTTAATGATCCGCACACTCCACTGAATACATTGATCACTGAATCTGTGTAAGTAGAACCTACAACTGAATTAGTTTCAATTTTTAATGTTCCAGAAGCCGGAACCACTACAGAATACCATACATTGTTAGTTGAACTTGTCTGACAAGATTGTGCAGTACCATCAGCAGTTGCCCCAACGTTTGTTGTTGTAATTGCATTAGCGCCAAATGTACCTCCTACTGTTAAAGGAGTTGGGTTGGCACAGTTATCATTTGCCGGCGGTGGCGGAGGCGTACCTATACAAATATTGAAACTTGCATTATATCCTGCACCAGAATAGGTGTACACTCTTATATAATATGTTTGTCCCGGTGTTAAACCACTTACAGTAGCTGTATTAGGATCTGAGCAAACCAAGCTTGTCTGAGCACCACATGCTCCGCTTAATACTTGGAAATACATATCTGTAGTTGAGCTTGTTCCCGTAGAAACTACATTTGATAATGTAACAATATGTGAAGTACCTGTTGCTACAAAACTGTACCATACATCATCATCAGGATTTCCGTTACATGGTGTAGCGGCCATAGATAAAGATGCACCTAATGTATTACCAGCCGTAGTAACTCCACAAGCTAAATCCGGATTAACTGTCAAACCAATAGCACCACCGCAATTATCATTAGCAGGCGGAGCCGTTGCAGTTGTTGTAAATGATCTCACAGTACATGCCGTTCCTGAGTTTGTAACTGCATTATAAGCCGTAACAGTATAATAATACACTGTAGACGGAGTCAACGGAGAAGTAAACGTATATGAAGTAACGTTCCCTAAATCCACGTTATTTACAATATCTGTACCTCCAGAAGTTGTTCCAACAGTAAGTCTGTATCCAGTAGCTCCTGAAACCGCTCCCCAAGAAATCGTAGGGATTGTAGAAACTCCTGTTGCGGCTGCGGCAGGTGAACTTACACTTGGACAAGGCATTGCCAACGTCGTAAATGTATTCTCAGTACATCCTGTAGCCAATCCTACAACATTTTTAGGAATTACAGTTACATAATACTGAGTTGAATATGATAATGGTGTTGCAGCAGGAATTGCATATGATGTAACGTTTCCTACATCTACACCATTCATGATGTTAGTTCCACCCGGTGTTGTACCCATGTTGATCACATAACTTGAAGTAAGAGCTGTGGCAGCCCAAGTAATCGTTGGTGTTACAGAAACTCCTGTAGCTGCGTTTGCAGGCGCAGAAATTGTCGTGCAAGCAGGAACTGTTGTTGGCGGCGGTACATTTGCATCAAATGCAATTACCGGTCTTCTGTAATTACTTGATGTAAGTGTTGCTCCAAAAGCACCTGTTGCGCTTACATACTTTGTTGTATTACTGTTTGAAGTATTAATACAAGGGCTGCTGTATTCATACTGCCAAAAAATAGTTGATGCCTGAGCAGTAGTCTGCACATATTCTGTATAAACAGCAAGGTTACTTCCTGCCGTATAAACAAAATTAGTAGAATGCTGGAATTGCTTATATCCCGCAGTACTTCCCACTGCAGTTTGAGGATTAGAATCGTAAACCAGCGTTGCAGAACCAGTTTCCGTAGCCCAATCAGGAGATCCTGAACCGAAATCCGTAGCAGTTGTATTTTTCAGATAAATTCTGAAATTTGCTCCTGCATTTAAACTTCCGGAAGCTGTTGATCTCTTGAAATAAGTAGATGTGATCGTACCATTAGCGATATTATCCAATTGTGAAGCAGGAATGATAAAAGCCATTCTTTGTTTGTCGTTGGCTGTCGTATTGCTTCTCAATACTGAATACGTAATATTGTCAACATTTGTTGAGCACGTATTTACGAGGTAAGCTTGTCCCTGATACAATTGACAGGTTATCATACCCGTCAAGAGTGAAAAGAGTAGAAATAATTTTTTCATACGTAGTAAAATTAAAATTAGGCAGTAAATGTAGAAAATTTATTCAATTAATATCAAAAATTTTGATAAAATTTTAAACAATATCTAACCAAATCACGACAAAGTTATAAATAATCAAACGTTTATTTAAATTTTATTAACAATTCAACAATTGATGAATTATTTATAATTAAATGATTTACAATGATTTATTACATCGATCTCAACTTGGGAAATTTTGAAGTGTGGTATAAAAAAAATAATAAAATCGTATTAATTTTTATTTAATTTTTTATTAACATTAACAAAAAAAGTGACTGAAAAGCCACTTTTAATTATCTAAATTGATGATATTAGTTTAAATAAAACTCATATTTATTGAGGAGCTGAATTTCTTTAATCAAATCTCCGTTCAAATCAACAGAATGTTTCATCGACTGTACTTCGATCTGAGAATCATCTTCTATATTTTTAATGAAAAATTTTAACTTCTGATTCCCTTGATTGCGTTCAAGCACGGTTCTGAAAAACGTAAGATCTTCCGGTCTGAAATCCATGACATCCATTACCAGAGAAATGCTTTTTGCAAACCTTTCAAACGCTTCCTGGAGCTCGATCACATCATTTACATTCACAAAAACACGTCCGTCTTTTACCTGAGCAAACTTTATTTTAAATATAACAAATCTCTGCACTTCAAGCTTTTCCTTCAACTTCATATAATCCCTGTCCCCCAACCTGAAAGAATACGACCCCGAATAATCTTCCAAAGTGACAAAAGCAACCTTTTCACCGCTCTTGAAACCATCCTGAACTCTGTATTCAGTGATCAGACCGGCAACGGTGTACTCTTTTCCGGCACCTCCATTTTCACGTTCTTTTTGTAAAGTTTTCCAGTCTTTTTTCTTTTCTTCAAACAATTCTTCCTGCTTATTGGCAAAAGCCTGCTCTTTGTAAGCATCAACTTCATCAAGATTTAAGAATAGGAAATTTCCTTTTGGCTCGGCTTTTTTGGTGACTTCTTCAATAATTTCTTCTTCACCAATTGACAGCTCATCAGAAACAATTTCTATAAGATCTGCTACCTCATCCACAACATCTTTTTCAAGAATCGGAACTTCATCCGTAACCACTTTCTCTTCTTCTTTCTCCAATACTGCTTTTTTAGAAAGCTGCCCCTGCATAAACTTGTAGTGATATTTAAACTCATCCAGCGGGTGCGCAGAAAGGTAGAAACCAATGATTTCCTTTTCTTTATTAAGCTTATGCATATTCGGCCATTCCGGGCAAGGTGCTAATTTCGGCTGCTCGATCTGAACTTCCTCTGCAAAATCTGCAAAAAGAGAATTTTCCATCTCGTTTTTACTTTCCTGGAAGCTTTGCCCGTATCTGATCAACCTTTCCAAATTCGTTCTTCCCGCCATATCGATATCAAAATACTGCCCTCTGTGGAAAGAATCTAATTCATCAAAAGCCCCTGCCAACACCAAACTTTCTGCCACTCTTTTATTCATTTGAGAAGGCATAATTCTTTCAAAGAAATCATAAATATTTTTGAATCTTCCATTGGCTTTTTCCCTTGTAATCGCCTCACTCGGACCTTCTCCGATTCCTTTGATCGCGCCCAATCCAAAACGGATCTGACCTTTTTCGTTTACCGAGAATTTATATTGAGATTCATTGACATCCGGACCTAAAACATCCACTCCAATACTTTTACAATCCTCCATAAACATGGTAATTGAGTCTGTATTGTTAATGTTGTTACTCATTACACTCGCCATATATTCCGCCGGATAATTTGCCTTCAAATACGCTGTATGATAAGCAATTAAGGCGTAACAGGTAGAGTGAGATTTGTTGAAGGCATATTCTGCGAAGGCCTTCCAGTCATTCCAGATTTTATTTAACGGATCTTCAGCGAGGTTGTTTTTCTTACCACCTTCGATGAATTTAGGGTACATTTTATTAAGAACATCAATCTGTTTTTTACCCATCGCTTTTCTTAACGTATCAGCTTCACCTTTTGTAAAGTTGGCTAATTTTTGAGACAAAAGCATTACCTGCTCCTGATAAACAGTAATTCCGTAAGTTTCCTTTAAATATTCTTCAGTTTCAGGTAAATCGTAGACAATTTCTTCGATTCCGTGCTTTCTGTTAATGAAATTCGGGATATATTTAATCGGACCCGGTCGATAAAGGGCATTCATGGCAATAAGATCGGCAAAAACCGTTGGCTTAAGCTCTCTCATGTATTTTTGCATTCCCGGACTTTCATATTGAAAAATCCCGACCGTTCTTCCTTCTTTAAATAATTGATATGTTTTCGTATCATCGAGCGGAATTGTATCCGGATCAATGTCAACATTATGTCTTTCTTTAACCAGTTTCAGAGCGTCTTTGATAATGGTTAAGGTACGAAGACCCAGAAAGTCCATTTTCAGAAGACCTGCGCTTTCCGCCACCGAGTTATCGAATTGCGAAACCAAAATATCGGCATCTTTTGCAGCAATTGTCACAGGAACCAGATTACTCACATCTTCAGGTGTAATAATCACTCCACAAGCGTGAATCCCTGTATTTCTGATGCAACCCTCCATTTTCTTAGCACTCGACAATACACTGTGACGAAGATCATCGGGACTGTCAAGAACATATCGCATTTCGTCAACAAGCTGCTGTTCTTCAGGCTTTAATTTATCATATTTTGCTAAAGCTTTCGCAATATTCATTCCTGGGCTTGGAGGAATCAACTTAGCAATATTATTCGTCTCCGGAATTGAAAGATCTAAAACCCTTCCCGCATCTTTAATTGCAGATTTTCCACCCAAAACCGAGTACGTAATAATCTGTGCAACTTGATTTTTGCCATATTTTTCAACAACCCATTTGATAATCTTATCACGCCCCTCATCATCAAAATCAATATCAATATCGGGCATTGAAATCCTTTCCGGATTCAAAAATCTCTCAAATAGCAAATCGTATTTAATAGGATCAACATTGGTAATTCCGGTGCAATATGCAACCGCTGATCCTGCTGCCGAACCACGACCGGGGCCAACCCAAACTCCCATCTTTCTGGCTTCATTACAAAAATCCTGTACAATCAAAAAGTAACCTGGATAACCGGTATTGGCAACTACTTCAAGTTCAAAATCAAGACGTTCCTTAATTTCATCTGTGATTCCTGTATCGGCATATCTTTTTCTTGCTCCTTCGTAAGTTAAGTGTGTTAAATATGCCATTTCACCACGTTTTCCGCCATCAATCTCATCTTCCGGATTAAGAAATTCTTCAGGAATATCGAATTTTGGAAGTAAAACGTCTCTTTTTAAGGTATATGGACTGAATTTAGCAAAGAACTCATCATAAGCCTCAAAAGCATCAGGATAAGCCAGGAAAGTTTCTTTTATTTCTTCAGAATTTTTGATATAATATTCTCCTGTAGCAAGACCTCTTCTTTTTCCAAACCCTTTTCCTACAGGCGTTGTCAACTTTTCACCGTCTTTAATACAGCTTACAATGTCCTGAATATTGGAATCGTCTTTGTCGGTATAATAGGTTTCATTTTGAGCTAAAATTTTAACATTGTATTTATCTGCGAAATGCAGTAAGACGTCATTCAAATGTTCTTCTTCCGGTAGTTTATGATTTTGAATCTGAACATAAAAATCATCTTCAAAAGTATCTTTCCACCATTTGAAAAGTTCCTCCCCTTTTTGTTCACCTGTATTCAAAATTGCATCGGGAATGTCTCCGTTAATTCCGGATGTTAAAGCAATTAAACCTTCTTTATATTGCGAAATTAATTCACGACTGATCCTTGGAACTCCAAAATAGAATCCTTTCAAAAATCCTATACTTGAAAGTTTCGCTAAATTTTTATATCCATTAAAATCTTTCGCCAGCAAAACAACCTGCGTTCTTCTGTCGGGATCATCCTTTGTAAACTGCTTCTGCTCGTATCGGTCTGAAATATAAAATTCACAGCCTACAACAGGAATTAATGGTTCTGAGACAGGTTCTTGTTCATTAAATTCTTCTCCATTTTCTTCCGCTTCCTGTTTTTTTGCTAAATACTCTTTATGCTTTTTTGCCCTGTCAGCATTTGCTCCTTCCACTGCCGAAACAAATTTGAAAGCTCCCATCATATTTCCCAGATCCACCATACCGACAGCCGGAAAATTATCATCAGAAGCTTTTTTAATTAAATCTGAAATGCTGGAAGTTGCCATCAATGTTGAAAAAACACTATGACTGTTGAAATTGAAATATTTTCCAAGATCTATCTCATCAACACTTCCGAAATCGTTTTGCTTTTTCTTATTATTAAAATCTGCAACCTGCCTTCTGATAACGATTCCAAAAGGTTTGATGGGATCCGGATGCAGGGTTTTAAAATATGCCAACTGATCCTCAGACGTTTTCAGAACTTCCGCCGGAATTACACCGATTCTCATCATTTCGAAGAACACCTGAGCTGTTGCATTTACGTCGGCAGCGGCATTATGGGCCTCATCGAATTTATTTCCGTATAATTTTTCGTAAAGTTCCTCCAGTTTCGGAGGTTTGAATCTTCCCCCACGACCACCTCCTAGCTGACAAAAATCGGTTCCCAAAATCATGGTATCGGCTTTCGGCTTTTCCTGAAGATTATCTTTTATATTTTTTCTGAAAAATTCTGCTCCGACAATATTATAATCGAACTCAACGTTGTGACCGGAAACAACCCTTACCCGATCTAAAACTTTAGAAAATTCTTCTAAAATCTCCTGCAAATCACGACCTTCTTCATTAGCAATTTTCGTTGTAATACCGTGAATTCTTGCGGCGTTAAAAGGTATATCGTAACCTTCAGGCTTTATGATATAATCCTGATTTTCAATCAAAACCCCATCATCATCATGCAATTGCCATGCAATCTGTACCATTCTTGGCCAGTTGTCTGAATCTGAGAGTGGTGCGTTGAAATTCTTTGGTAAACCTGTGGTTTCTGTATCAAAAACTAAATACATGTATTTTCTTAGCTTTTTTAATTAAAAGAGAATGTAAAGTTAGTGTAATTTTTTCGAATTTTATTCAGATCAAACAGTTTATACTTTCAATAGACTACATAAATTCCAAATTAAATTATTAATAATTTCCGCTTGATTTTAAATAGTCAATAAGTAAACAAATTTTATATGATTTCAGAATATTTTTTATTTTTTAATGCAATTTTAAGTTATAAACAGTTATATAATAATTATTTTATATAAATTTGTCACTTGTACCTAGATTTAATATTTATTAACTGTTATGAAGAAACATTTACTTCTGATTAGCACATTAGCGATTACTTTAGTAAGTGCGCAAAATAATGATGCTTTAAAAAGAGAATTTGAAAAGCAAAACAAAGAGAACAGCGCAAAGTTTGACTCTTATGTTGCAAAACGTTACGGAGCTGATAAGTCTCCTGAAGTTTTAAAAGAGATTGAAGAACAAAGAAGTAACTTAGCTGGGTTTATGCCTGGCGGGAATCCTTATTTTTATCAAGCTGAAGATATTGACCAGATAAAGAATTCTAATTCGGATTTTTTGCAAAACGGAACAATCACAGGTTTGACAGGCTCTTTTAACGGAGAAAATATTAAGTATACAATATTCGATGGAGGCAGAGTTTTTGGAGGACACGTTTTTTTCAATAATATTGCCAACAGAATTACAAACATGGAGGCAAGTACTCTTAATTATAGTTCGCACTCAACATCGGTTGCCGGATTTATAGGAGCAAAAACATATACACAAACACTTACTATTGACGGTACTCCAAAATTGGTTAATTTTCAAGGGATAGCAAAGAATTCAACAATGGATTCATACACTTTCTCAACGACTACTTTACCAGGAAACACAAGTACAAGTACGGTATTTCAAAAAATATTATTAGCTCAGCCTAAAATTTCAAACCATTCATATGGAACTAATTCCGGATGGACAGATGCATCTATATCAGGAGCATGGGTATGGAATGGTTTATACGATTCAGGGGAATCTTATGATTTACAGGGAACTTATTTTACAAATGACCAAAGTTATGATCAGATTGTTTATAACAATCCTTCATACATCATCGTAAAATCTTCCGGAAACTATTTTGGAATGGGACCTACTGGAAATACAGCACCTAAGTATTATGTTTCATCAGGAAACGCCGTTCCATTTGCACCGACAGATGTATTACCACAAAACAATTGTGCTTTAGGATATGATTGTATCGGACCTGGCTCATTAGCAAAAAATATTATAGTTGTAGGGGCTACGGATATTCTTACAACTTCAGATAGCAGATACAGCAATGCTTCAGATGTTATAAGATCAGATTATAGCAGCGCAGGACCAAGAGATGATGGAGGTATCAAACCGGACATTTCAACTGTTGGAACAAATGTTGCCAGTGCTGCTACTGCAGAAAACACTACTGGAAGCCAAGCCTTAACTATTGGAAGTGGAACCTCTTTCTCTGCACCTGTTATTACAGGAGTTATTGGACTATGGACTCAAATCAATAAGCAATTATTTGCCGGCGCAGAGCTTAATGCTGCTTCTGCAAAGGTTTTAACTGTTCATTCAGCTTCAGAGGCTGGAAATGTAGGTCCAGATCCATGGTTTGGTTGGGGATTCATTAATGCTAAAAAAGGTGCTGAGTTATTAGTTGCAAAATCTAATAATACTATCCTTTTTGCTGACGAAACACTAAATAGCGGAACTCCTAATAAAAATAAAATCGTTACAGCTTCAGGAACTGAACCATTAAAAGTAACCATTTCCTGGATTGATCCTGCTTATATTATCCCTGGTAACTTAACTTGGAATGATGCCTATAACAACAGATCATCTAGATTAGTAAATGATTTAGATCTAAGAATTATTGACACAACCAACAATACAGTATATTATCCTTGGAAACTAAATGCAAACAGCCCAATGACACCTGCAACAAAAGCAGATAATACTGTAGATAATGTTGAGCAAGTAGTAATTGATGCTCCTGTTGCAGGAAGAAACTATAGAATTGAAATAAGCAATAAAGGCACTTTAGTAAACAGTTTAGGATCAGCAGCTCCTCAAAACTATTCTATTATGGTTACTGGTTATAATCAGTTAGTATTGGGAACAGGTGAAACTGTTAAGAATAATAATGGTATCGTCATCGCACCAACTCTTACAAAAGACATTGTAAAAGTATTGAAAGCTCCTAAAAAATCTACTTTCAATGTGTATGAATTATCCGGTAAAAAATTACAAAGCGGTGTAATCAATAGTGATGAGGCAAGCGTAGACTTATCTTCTTATACTAAAGGAATTTACATCATCGAAGTAAAAACCGATAAAGACACTATTTCTAAAAAAGTTATCAAAGAATAATTTATCAATAAATAGATATATTACAAAATACTAACGCTTGTTAGTATTTTGTTTTTTTATGTATATTTGCTTCCTATGGAAAATACACTTCACGAAAAAGTTTCTCAAGATATATTACTTAAGGCTTATAACCATATGATGCTTGCCAAAGCCATGGCAGACATCTACGAAGAAAATAGAAATGTTTGTAAATACGTTCATAGCACATCAAGAGGTCACGAAGCGATTCAGTTGGCGACTGCTTATCAGCTTAAAAAAGAAGACTGGGTTTCTCCTTATTACAGAGACGAAAGCATTCTTTTAGGGATCGGTTTTGAACCCTATCAATTAATGCTGCAGCTATTGGCAAAAGCTGACGATCCATTTTCTGGTGGTAGATCATATTACTCGCATCCTTCGAGCAGAGATGAAAATATGCCTAAAATCATTCATCAAAGTTCGGCAACAGGGATGCAGACTATTCCGACAACCGGGGTTGCTCAGGGAATTAAATATATCCAGGATTTTGAATTACAGAATTTCGAAAATAATCCGGTGGTAGTCTGTAGTCTTGGAGACAATTCCGTGACAGAAGGTGAAGTGAGTGAAGCATTACAATTTGCAGCTTTACATCAGCTTCCTATCATTTTCCTTGTTCAGGATAATGAGTGGGGAATTTCTGTAACCAAAGAAGAAGCGAGAACTTGTGATGCTTATGATTTTGTGGCTGGTTTTACAGGCTTAAGCAGAATGAGAGTTGACGGAACAGATTTCGTGGAAAGCTTTGAAGTAATGAAAAAAGCTGTCGATTTTGTACGAACTGAAAGAAAACCTTTAGTTGTTTGTGCAAAAACAGTTTTGATTGGTCACCACACTTCAGGAGTTAGAAGGGAATTCTATAGAGATGAAGAAGATTTAACAAAACATAGAGCAAAAGATCCGGGAGAAATTCTTAGAAAGCAATTGCTTGAATCCGGCGCTGATGAAGAATTATTAAAACAAATTACGAAAAAGACAAGATTAGAAGCAGAAGAAGCATTTGAAAGAGCGCAAAATGCAGAAGATCCGAAACCTGAAACCGTAATGCAACATATTTTCGCTCCCACTCCGATTACAGAAGAAGTTGGGACTCGTGAGCCTGAAGGTGGCGAAAAAATCGTAATGGTAGACGCCGCGATCCACGCAATTCAGGAGATCATGTGGAAACATCCTGAAGCCTTACTTTATGGTCAGGATGTCGGTGAAAGAATCGGTGGAGTTTTTCGTGAAACGGTAACTTTAGGTAAAAAATTCGGAAGCAAAAGAGTTTTCAACACAGCGATTCAGGAAGCTTATATCATCGGTTCTACGACGGGTATGAGTGCAGTTGGTTTAAAACCGATTGTTGAAGTACAGTTTGCAGATTATATCTACCCGGGAATCAACCAGTTAATTACTGAAATTTCAAAATCAAACTATTTAAGCAACGGGAAATTTCCTGTAAGCAATATCATCAGAGTTCCGATTGGAGCTTACGGCGGTGGCGGACCTTACCACAGTGGAAGCGTTGAAAGTATTTTAGCGAATATTAAAGGAATTAAAATCGCTTATCCAAGCAACGCAGCGGACTTTAAAGGTCTGTTAAAAGCAGCTTATTACGATCCTAATCCGGTAGTAATGCTGGAGCATAAAGGTCTTTACTGGAGTAAAGTTCCGGGAACTGAAGACGCAAAAACGATCGAGCCGGCAGAAGATTACATCCTACCTTTCGGAAAAGGAAAAATCATTATCGAAGCTGATAATGAACAAACCGAAAAAGGCAGAACTTTATTAGTTGTCACTTACGGAATGGGAGTTTACTGGGCAAAAGAAGCCGCTAAAAACTTTAACGGAAGAGTTGAAGTGATCGATTTAAGAACGTTAATTCCTCTTGATGAAGAATTGGTATTCGAAAGAGTAAAAGCTCACGGAAAATGTATCGTCTTGACAGAAGAACAGTTAAGCAATTCATTTGCAGAAGCCTTTGCACACCGTATTTCTAAAAACTGCTTCAAATATCTTGATGCTCCTGTTGAAACAATGGGATCCCTCGATACTCCGGCAGTTCCGATCAATTTAATTTTAGAAAAGGAAATGCTTCCCAATGCAGAAAAGCTCTCTATCAAAATTGAAGAAATGTTGAAATATTAAAATATATAAAAACTCAAACCTCTAAAAAATTTAGAGGTTTTTTTGTGCTCTTTTTTAGAATTTTTAATAACTTGGATTGAGCAAATCTCACAAACACTTATGATCACTACAAAATATGTCAATTACAAACAGGTTTTAAACTTATCGGGGTATCATTTGATCTGGATCTCGGTCTGGTGTACTTTGATCGCTATCCTTTTTTATTTTTTCAATTGGCAGTGGATGACCATTCCCTGGGTTCCGGTTGCGTTGATCGGTACTGCAGAGGCTTTTTTGGTGGGTTTTAAAAACAATCAGGCGTATGACAGACTTTGGGAAGCCCGAAAAATATGGGGCGGAATTGTAAATTCCAGCCGTTCATTTGCAGCTATGGTTTACGCTTTTGATACCGAAAATGAGGAAATGGGTGCTTTTGAACTGGAAAACCGAAGAAAAAAAATTGTTTACCGACATATAGCCTGGTTGTATACGTTTCGCGAACAGCTTTTGATTCCTGCTGAATGGGAACACATCAGCAATGAAGACGAAAATCACAAAAATATCAATCAAAGACGAAACAGGCTAATCAAAGCCGGATTTCCGGATTACGGAAGAACTCCAATCTTTTTACACAAATATCTTTCAGAGGAAGAATTTGAACAGCAATCTGATTATAAAAATTTTGCAACCTATCTGATTTCAAAGCAGGCAAAAGAAGTTAACGAATTAAAAAGCAGTAAAGTCATTTCCGATTTCAATCAAATGCAGCTACAAAGCTGTTTAAATGAGTTTTATAATTTTCAGGGACAAGCCGAAAGAATCAAAAAATTTCCTTCACCAAGGCAGTTTGCCAGTACAGCATTCGTTTTCAATATTCTTTTTATTACTTTACTTCCGTTAGGCTTGGTAAACGAATTTGCAAAATTGGGAGATTGGGGAATCTGGACTTCCATCCCTTTCTGCATCATTATCGGCTGGATTTATATCATTATGGAACTTGTGGGTGATTATTCGGAAAACCCTTTCGCAGGCTTAATGTTTGATGTTCCTATGCTTTCGATTTGTCGTACAATAGAAATTGATCTTCTTCAAATCATTGGAGAGCAAGATATTCCTGAACCCATTTCATCTAAAAACGGAGTTTTGATGTAAAATTTAAAGTGCGAGTAAAATATCATTTATAGCCAATCATTTATTAATTATAATTTTTTGAAGCTTTTCCTATTATTAAAGTGAATTGTCAATAAAGTGAATTGTGAATTTACATGCAGCCAAGAAAATTGACTATTGATAATTCACTTTATTGACCATTAACTTTTAAATTTCACTGTTAAAAAACATCCCGTCAAAAATTCTTTCAAACCTTATAAGTTGAGCTCGAAAACAGAAATTACTTCTTATGAAAATGACTCGGGAAAGCATCTTCCGGTTTCATTCTGAAAATATTCAATAAAATCCATGATTTTAAGAAGCCGTATCCGTAAGAAAACATTTGAATATAAGTGGAAATCACCGCCATTCCGGCAATGCTGATATTTTTAGTTACAATCAAAGCATGAAAAAGAACCATAAAAGTGTACAGACCATAAAGCGCCAGAATAAAACCTTTTCCTAATGCAAAATATTCTATAAAACCCATCACATAGCCTAATAAAAATAACGTTGGAAAAGCGAAAGATATTTTCACATAATTAGGATGCCTTTGATTCAAAATAGGTCTTGCACAACCAAACTGATAGACTTGCTTTGAGAATTTCCCAAAGTCTACCCTGCGTTTGTGATATACAGCAATATTATCGAAAAATGCTGTTGTAAAACCATTTTCCCAAAGTGTCATCGACAAGTCCGGATCCTCTCCTATTCTCATCTCGGAAAATCCGCCCACTTTTTCAAAAACTTCCTTTTTCACTCCCATATTAAAACTTCGGGGCTGGAACTTTGAAACCGATTTCTTATTACCTCTTATCCCTCCCGTTGTGAAAACCGAAGTCATAGAGTATGAGATTGCTTTCTGCATCAGATTAAAGCCTTTATGCGCCTTATCTGCCCCTCCAAAAGCATCACACGGGATTTCAACAATATCTTGTTTGATATTTTCAATATAATCCTTCTCAACAATTACGTCGCTGTCGACAAAAACCAGCCATTCATTCTCAGCTCTTTTTGCACCATAATTCCTTGACAAACCCGGTCCGGAATTATCTTTTCGGAAATATCTTATCTTTAAAATTTCTTCAAAATTCCTGATCGTAGGTTTAAGATCGATCAGAGAGCCATCATCCACGATAATGATTTCAAAATCTTTATCAGTTTGTTGAGTAAGAGAATTTAATAACTCAAAAAGCTCATCTTTTCGGTTAAAAATAGCAACGACGATGGAAATTGTAGGTTTCAAATTGAAAATTTTTCAAAATTAATTATTCGCGAAGGAATCCGCAAACAGTTTAAGATAAATTATAGAACGGAAAATTATCTAAAACAATATGTAGAAGATAAAATCCTGTTGGAAACCATTGGTAAGACTGCTCTTCAGCTTCATGTTAAATTAAATTTTGAAAAGCATACCCGATATTTGGATAAGAAAACTGAAATCCGCTTTTAATTAATTTTTCGGGATAGACATTTCTGCTTTTTAATAACAATTCCGTTTCGGTTTTTAAGAGAATTGACACAATTTCCAATTGCCAGACAGGAGCATTTAACCCAAATGGAATTTTCATTTCTTTTCTCAATTTCATCATGAACTCTTCGTTAGGTAAAGGATTGGGCGCAGTTACATTGAAAATTCCCAACATATTTTCATTCTCGATAATATGATCAATCGCTTTGCAAAAATCATCAATATGAATCCAGCTTACATTTTGATTTCCACGTCCTTGTTTTCCACCCAGTCCTAATTTTGTAATTAATTTTAATTTAGGAAAAGCACCTCCATTGCCACCTAAAACAATTGAAGTTCGTAAAGCTACTTTTCGTATATTTTCATTTTTAATAGTAAAAAATTCTTTTTCCCAGTTTTTACAGATGTTCATTGAAAAATCATCGCCGATAATTCCGTTTTCTTCCGTATTTAAATGTGTTTCGGAATGAACATAGATGGTTGCTGAGCTTGCATTTAACCAAACCTTAGGTTTATTGACACATTGGTCAACGGCTTGCTGAAGAACTTTTGTGCTGTTGATTCTAGAAGCATAAATTTCCTGTTTGTTTTTCTCGGTATATCGACAATCGACAGATTTTCCTGTGAGATTGATGAGAACATCAGAATTTTCAACCCAATTTATCCATTCGCCTAAGATTTTGGCATCCCAATGAATTTCGTTTTTACGTTTCGGGTTTCTTGTTAAAATATAAACATCATTTCCTTTTTCTGTAAAATATTTTTCAAGGTTTTTCCCGAGGAAGCCGGTTCCGGCAGCTATGATTATTTTCATTTTGGTTGATTGTTATTGCAAGTTAATAGTTATCTAGTTCAGATACTTCGACGAACTCAGCATGACAGCGTTAATACTAACTGTTTGTTGCTGTTTTAATTATTATTTTCTGCTACGGTTTTAATTAATTTATTTCGTTCTAATAAGAAATTGGTGAGATAATTTTTAAGGAAAAAATAGTTGAAAAGCTTTCCGATTATCCCAAAAGGAGATTCAAATTCAAAAATGTCGGTCATTATTGTGTTTTCACCTTCTTGGTTAAAAATATGCTGATGTTTTAAAGATTTGAAAGTTCCTTTTAACATGATATCTATGAACTGATAAGGTTTTTCCATGCTTACGATCTTTGAAGTTTGCGTTTGATAAACACCCAAATGCTTTGCCCTCCAGGTCACTGTTTCACCTTCTTCAATCAATCCTGAAATTCGGCCAGCAATTGCTTTTTCTCCTGTTTTGAAAGTTGATTTTTGGTGTAAGTCAATATCTCTTGCTAAATCAAAAACACTGTGAATATCGGCTTTAATAATTGTTTTTAAATGGATTGCTGACATTTTTTCATTTGTTTTTATGGTTGACAGGATTTTATCCTATCCTGTTATAAGTCGTCCCGTTGGGACTCATTCGAATCTCTTTTATGACAATTCTGTAAAGGCTTCTCTCCCGTTTTCATCCAACATTCCTGCCTTCATAAAACCTTTTGAATAGATGTTGCACATCGGGTATTCATTGTCGTAGATGAGGATGTGGTTTTGTAGTGTTTTCATTTCTGTTGATTTAATTTTTCACAGTCGATATGGCAGATTATATAGTATGTGATGGCAAGAACCGGAGTTCCAAATAATCCAAAATATAAAACAGCATATCCGAAACTTCTGTAATAGTCATTGTTGATGTGTAATCCTGAAAGAAGAACCAGTGATAGCAGACTCAACATAAAAAACATACTGATAAAATAGTATACCTTAAACAAAACAGTTTTTGAATATTGCTTTGAAAAAAATCTTTTATTTGAACTAACAATATGATTTAAAGCAATTAAAAAATAGAAAACAGCAGATATACAAGATTTTAAAACCACGATATCAAGAATTAAAAAAATAAAAAACAGAGCAAATAATAAAGACTGGATATTACAATCTATTTTGATAAATTTTTCCATGATCATCAATTTTAAAGCTTTAAAAAATCACCTCTAGTCCGTTTATTCTGTACTTTGAATGTGAAATACATCCAAATTTTAAAGATCAGTGTTTTCATTTTCTACTTTTTTATCTTTGTTCATTGCGTGTTTACGACCTTTAAGGAAAAGTAACAGGTTTAAAAGCATCATGACTCCCAAATAGATAGAGAAGCCTCCGATTTTTCTACTTACTGCGACTACTAATCTTTCTACGGTTTCGATTTGGAAAAATTCAATAATACATAAGGCAAAACCAATGTTTAAAAGGTAAAAACCAATTTTAAAAAGTGAATTTGTAGCCATTGCAATATCTTCTTTCTGATGAAAAATATCAATCATAAATGTCTTTGAATTCTTGAACAGAAATTGAGAAACCAAAACTGTAAGCGTGATTACAATTGGTAAATAAATCATATACGCCTGGAAATTGTACGTTGTAGCTGTGGTTAAAATAGTTGCTGTCATAATAGTTTATTTTATAGTTAAATTTTTTCTTAAAAAGTAAAGCGTGAAAATGTTGATATAATGTAATACACAAAGGATCAGCGCTATATTTCCGACACGGATTGCCGTTACTGTCAATACTTCTTCTATGGTGTTTACTTTGTCCCAGGAAGTCAGGCTGATGGCGATATAGCCGAGATTTAAGAGATAATAGCATGCTAAAAGAATTCGGTTAATCGTCAAACATAAGTCTGTATCATGAATAATATATTCCAGATAAAACTTTCCGGCGTTGTAGCATCTTCTGCCAACATCAATCGTGATATACGAACTGATCGAAAGAAAAAGCAGGTATGAAATTATATTGAACATTTTGTATATATTATATTTTCAATAATTTTTGAAAGTTTGTTTGAAATAAAAAAGGATTTTGAAGTCCTTTCTATTTTAATAAGTTGGTAATCTTTCCGACCAGCCAGTGATCATCGCTTTTAATAGCCAAATCCATAATATTATTGATTTTTCCTGTTACAGAGCTGAAATCATCCATCAATTTGATAAATTCTTTTGCTCCTTCAGAATCTTTGTCTTCAATATTTTTAAGTTCTTCCAAAAAAGAAATTACAGGCTCGATTTCTCTTTTTCTGCGTTCTTTTGTAATCTGTTTGAATAGGTACCAAACATCTTTTTCAGCTAAAAAATATTCTTTCCTTTCCCCTTTTACGAATTCTTTTTTTACAATTCCCCAATCCATCAAGGCGCGAAGATTCATATTGGCGTTTCCTCTTGAAATTTCAAGCTGCTCCATTACCTCATCGGTAGAAAGTGCTTTACCACTTGCCAAAAGTAAAGCATGAACCTGCGCCATCGTACGGTTGATTCCCCAATTCGTTGCGAATGTTCCCCAAGTCTGAATGTATTTTTCTTTAGCTTCTGAAAGTTGCATTTTGTTGTACTTTTAATTTCTTATACAAATGTAATAATAATTTTCGAACTTTCAATAATTTTTGAAAGTTTATTTTAAAATAAAACAGACATCCTTTTGAATGCCTGTCTTTAAAGTTATTTTTTAATTGATTTATATTTTTCGATAAGATCAACAAATTCTGCACGATAACCATTTTCATCTTTACCTTTGTTTTGTTTCGCCAGATTTTGAATTTCATTAAGACTTTTCTTCTTAATCAACTTTGAATCTCTTAAAACTAATCCAAACCAAGCCACAGAAGAGGCAAATTTAAAGTCTGAACTCGTTTGGGCAGTTGCAGGATTTGAATTCTTAACAATTTTATTAATTTCAATACTCTTATCTCCTGCAGGCTTTTTATATCTGAATTTAATTGTTGCTAATTCTTCACCATATTGATGAGAATTTGAGGTTGAAGTATATTTAAGCTTACTTTTTTTGGGCAAAAATTCAGAGTTTACATTTGCCGGGATAATTTCATATAAAGCAGTTACCGTGTGACCGCTTCCCAATTCTCCTGCATCGATTTTATCATCTACAAAATCTTCATTTCTCAATTTCCTGTTTTCGTAACCGATCAGTCTGTACGATTTTACATATTTAGGATTAAACTCAATCTGTATCTTTACATCTTTAGCAATGGTATAAATATTTCCTGCAAATTCTTTCCCAAGAAATTTATTGGCTTCCTGCAGATTGTCGATATAAGCATAATTTCCGTTTCCTTTATCTGCTAAAGTCTCCATTTTATTATCTTTATAATTGCCCATTCCGTAGCCCAGACAGGTAAGAAAAATGCCGGATTTTCTTTTATTTACAATTAATGTTTCCAGGTATGCTTCTGACGAATCTCCAACATTAAAATCACCATCTGTAGCCAAAACTACACGATTATTTCCTCCTTTTATAAAATTCTTTTGTGCGAGTTTATATGCCAATTCTATTCCTGCTCCTCCGGCTGTACTTCCGCCTGCCTGCAAATTATCCAATGCTTTGATGATCTTTTGTTTTTCTTTAGCTGAGGTGGGCGCCAAAACCATTCCTGCACTTCCTGCATACACTACAATTCCAACTTTATCTTGCGGTCTCAGTTGATTTAACAAAATCTTAAAAGAAGATATAAGTAAAGGAAGCTTGTTTTCTCTATCCATCGAACCTGAAACATCAATTAAAAATATAATATTGGATGTCGGTAGATTTTTCATGGGAATATTTTTTCCTTTTATTCCTATCTTTAAGAGCTTGTGCCCCGGATTCCATGGAGCAGAATTTATTTCCGTATTGATAGAAAACGGATTATTATCAGTCGGCTGAGGATAATTATAGCTAAAATAATTAATCATTTCTTCTACTCGCACAGCATTTTTATCCACTCTTCCATAGCTGATCATTCTTCGAACATTAGAGTAAGAAGCATTGTCTACATCAATAGAAAAAGTAGATAAAGGCTGACTTTTCGTAAGCTCAAACTGATTTTCAACCAAAGAATTATACTCTTCATTGTTATCATCTTCATCATTTTTTTTAACACTTTTACTGGTGTCATTACTAACATAATCATTAATTCTCCCAAATGAAAAGGAACTTTCAACTTCGGACGCCGTCACCGTTTTCGGTTTCGGACAACCATTATATTCCGGCATTCCCGGAACTGTTGGACACGCATCGTCTTTATCTAAAATACCGTCTCCGTCTGTTTCCGGCCATGGACAGCCGTTGTTTTCAGCTGGGCCGGCAACTGTCGGACAAGCATCGTCTTTATCAATCACTCCGTCTCCATCGGCATCAGGCCACGGGCAACCATTATTTTCTTTTGGTCCTGCCACATTTTTGCAGGAATCATCTTTGTCAGGAATGCCGTCGCTATCCATATCAGGCCATGGACAGCCTTTATTTTCAATTGGTCCGGCAATTTCGGGACATTCATCCCGCCTGTTTTTTATTCCGTCCTGATCTTTGTCTTTTTCAGTACTCAAAGACTTTGAGTGTCTTGTAGATTCAGAAACATTTTTAGTCTTACAGCCCGCTAATAAAGTCAAAGCCAATACCGATACACCTATTTTTTTCATTATCATTTTTTCGTTGTTAAATTTTACTTTGTAATTACGCTTTATATTATAGATGCAGAAAAATGAAAAGGTGTATGATAATTTTATGATTAAGCCTCAGTTTTAGTTTTAATTTATTTATTTCCAGTATTTTAATTTTATTACATCTTTAAAAAAAATGAAAAAGAATTCTCTTCCGAAGAAAATATTTCCTTCAAATGATTAGGTTAAAAAATTAAATCTTGAATTTTTTCAGTAAAATCTGTGACCTAATTTATTTTTTTGATAATCCTATTTTGATAAGTTCATCGATTTTTTTCTTTTCGGATTTCGAAATATCTTTGGTTTCTACAACGATAACGCCATTGGCAGCTTTACTTCCATAAATTGCAACTAAATTGGTCCCTTTTAAAACGGTAACGGCTACAATTTTAGTCGGATCTAAATTTTTAAAAGTTGTTGCATCGCTAACTGCTCCATTAATCAAATACAAAACTTCAGAATTTTTTACAGAACTATTTCCTCCAGCTATCATATTACCCGAACCTAAATTCCCGGAAACATAATTATTTGAAAAGCCTGCCGCCGAACCCTGAATAGAATTCAACACAGATCTGTTTGAAATTTTTTCGCCCAAAATATCTTTCTCCTTAAAGCTTTTCGCTTTTGCAAGGATTTTATTATTTCCTAAAATAGCAACCGGTTCTATTTTGTCAAAAGAGTCAAGCCTAATTGACTGGGCAGTGTCTTCCACAGAATTTACATTTGTAGGGTATCCGTCATTGGATGAAACTCTATACGAAGAATTCAAAACAGAATTTTTGTCTCTTTTAATTCCCATCGCAATCACTTCTTCAATGTTTTTTTCTTTAAAAGAATCCTTCTTTTCTACAATAACCGATTCCATATATTTTTCAGCTTTTATCTCATCAACGGGAGCTGCGGCAATTGCAGGAGCAGGTATAGGTGTTGGAGTTGGAGTTACGTTAAAAGCAATTACTTTTGGTGGGGCAGTAACTTTAATTTCTTTCTGAATATTTTCCTTTTCATCAATTTTCTGAATATTTTCGGGTACAGAAACCGGAGTTATTTCAGAAAAAGTATTATTCTTTGCCATAACAGCATTCGTCTGCTGCGGAGCGGTAATTTTTTCTTCTTTCGTAAAGTAAAGAGCTCCAAAACCGATAATTAAACTCGCAGCAATGCCATAAGGAATCCACATTGGAATGATTCGCTTTTTAGCAGCTTTCTTGTCTAATTTTTCTTCGATTTTATCCCAGACCTTTTCGAAAGAAGGAAAAGTCTCAGGCTCATCCAAAGCCTTAGCAGATGCCTCGTTGAATTGTTTATCTATATCGTGATTATTTTCCATTGTTGTAAAGTTTAAATGTGTTGACTGATCAGAAGTTCCTGTAATTTTTTTCTGGCAAAATTGAGTTGCGATTTCGACGTTCCTTCGCTTATAGAAAGCATTGTAGCGATTTCTTTATGTGGATATCCTTCAATCGCAAAAAGATTAAAAATCGCTCTGCAACCTTCGGGAAGGAATTTAAGCAATCCCAAAATATCTTTTTCAAACGAAAGGTTTTCCATCGTTTCAGAAGAAACCATGTGATTTTCTTCCAGAGAAATATGCAGCATTTTCTGACTTCTTAATTTTTGAAGACACTCGTTTACCGCAATCTTTTTCGCCCAATTTTCAAAAATATCAGGATTTTGCAACTGATTGATTTTCGTGAATATTTTATAAAAAGTATCCGCTAAAACTTCCTCAATATCTTCATCATTTTTCAGATATCGTTTGCAGACCGAGTATATTTTACCAGCCATTTTTTCGTAAACTTTCCGTTGCGCGTTGCGGTCATTCCGTTGACATTCTAACAGTAGCTCTCTTTCCATAATCAGGCTTTATACTAATATAGATGCAGGAATTTTATAAAAGGTTGGAAACATTCTAAACTTTTTTTAAAAATAGTGAAAAAACTTTCATTTTAAATTTAACTTTTCCCTTTGTAACATATCTTTAATAGCAACGACTATTCGAATAAATAATCTTTTTTAGTAATGAAAAATAGAAAAATTGCGTCATTACTTTTTGTTTTGTCTGCAGGAAGTATGATGTTTGCTCAGGATGACTTAATCAACAAGTTAAAAAACAATCAATCTCAAAATGCTAATTTCAAGTTTACCACATTAAAAGATGTTGGGGCAACTTCAGTAAAAAACCAAGGTTCATCAGGAACTTGCTGGAGCTATTCAGGAAACTCTTTCCTTGAATCTGAAATGCAGAGAATGGGTAAAAAACCCGTTGATTTGGCAGAAATCTTTACAGCAAGAAATTCTTATCACGATAAAGCAAAATTATATGTTTTAAATAACGGAGCAATCAGTTGGGGTGATGGTGGTGAATTACACGATGTTGTCAATATGTACAAAAAGTACGGAGCAGTGCCTCAGGAAGTTTACACCGGATTAAAAGATGGGCAGAAGCTGAACAACTTCAAAGAGATGCAGGAAAAATTGAAGCCTGTTTTAGACAGCTTGGTTCAGGCAGCTTCAAAAGGAAAACTTAGCGACAACTGGATGTCTTCTGTAGATGCAATTTTAGATGAATATTTAGGAAAAGTTCCTGCCAACTTTACCTATGAAGGAAAAAATTACACTCCTAAAACATTTGCTAAAGAAGTGGTAGGTATCAATCCGGAAGATTATGTTGAATTGTCTTCATACAAAGACTATCCTTATTATCAGAAATTTGTAGTTCCGATTCCTGATAACTGGAGCCATGATTCTGACTGGAACATTCCAATGAATGAAATGACTGCGATCATTGATAATGCTGTCAACAAGGGATATTCTGTAGGTTGGGCAACAGACGTTTCAGAACCTTATTTTTCATACAAAAACGGTGTTGCTTATGTTCCTGATGTAGATTTAGACCAAATTACACCGGAAAATAAAGGAAGTCTATTTACAGAGCCTAAAAAAGATAAAACGATCACAGAAGATATGCGTCAGAAAGCGCTTAACAGCCTTTCAACAACCGATGATCACGGAATGCACATCGTAGGATTGGCAAAAGACCAGTCCGGAAAGGAATATTATATGGTTAAAAATTCATGGGGTGTAACGAATGATTTCGAAGGATATATTTACGTAACAAGACCTTATGTTGAATATAAATCAACGGCGATTTTGGTACACAAAAAAGCAATCCCGAAAAATATTCTGAAGCAGTTAAAGCCTAATGAAAATATTGGTTTGTAAGAATCACTTTTTGCTTTTAAAAGCAATTTAGATATTTAAATCTGTTAAAAACCGTTTCCAGTTTGGGAACGGTTTTGTTTTGAACCATTAAGATTTTTATTAAGAAGTTAAGAATTTTAAGTAACATTTTTTTAACGCCAAGCACACAAAGATTTTTTGACTACTAACCGTTTTTAAGGTTCGCAAATCAAAGATTCATCGATTCATTTAAAATCAATAAACATTTTGAGATAACGGCGTTCTACTCAGCAAAGGTCACAGAGATCATAAATCAATTTGATTTTCTTAATTAAACTTAACTTCTTAATAAAAATCTTAACGGTTCAAATTAACAATCAAAATTAATTTTAATATAAAACCGCCTCAAGACATGATCCTGAAGCGGTTTTGTTTAAAAATAAATAGGTATTTGATATATGAAGAAGCATGAATAGTCAAAAAGTGAATTTGCTTCGCAAGTGAATCGTAAATTGTCAATAAAAAAATGACAGCAAAGCTAATTCACAGTTAACAATTGGCTTTTTAAAATAATACAGCCATACTTTCTGCTGAAAAATCCAAAATATCTTCAGTTTTTCCTTCTTTAATTTTTTTCACCCATTCCGGATCTTGTAAAATGGCGCGACCTACGGCTACAAGGTCAAAATCACCTCTTTCCAGTCTTCTTGTTAATTCAGTTAAATCTGCTTTTTCAGTTCCTTTTCCTGCGAATGCGCCCATAAAATCTCCTTCAAGTCCTACAGAACCAACAGTAATTGTCGGTTGACCTGTAATTTTTTTCGCCCAGCCGGCAAAATTTAAATAAGAACCTTCAAATTCCGGTTCCCAGAAACGACGTTGCGAACAGTGAAAAATATCAACTCCAGCTTCTTTTAACGGCAATAACCAATCTTCCATTTCTTCCGGAGTATTCGCTAATTTTGTTGAATAATCCTGCTGTTTCCATTGAGAAAGACGGATAATAATTGTGAAATCGTCTCCAACTGCAGCTCTGATTGCCTTAACAATATCAACCGCGAAACGGGTTCTTTCTTTCAACGTTTTACCGCCGTATTCATCTGTTCTTGTGTTGGTTACTTCCCAGAAAAACTGGTCGATCAGATAACCATGCGCTCCGTGGATTTCCAAAACATCAAAACCAAGATCTTTTGCAGATTTTGCAGAAGCTGCAAACTGTGCGATCGTATCCTGAATATCTTCCAACGTCATTGTAGAAGCCTTTTCCATATCAACCAACGGATAATCCGGGGAGCTTCTTGTATCACCAACGTGCCAGATTTGAGGTCCCATTTTTCCACCATTTTCATGAACGGCATTGATTACGTTTTTCCATCCGTTTAATGCTTCGGTTCCATAAAAATCAGGGATATTCTGCATGTTTTTTGATCCAGGTCTGTTGATGACGGTTCCTTCCGAAAGGATTAAACCCACTTCCGAAGCCGCTCTTCTTGCATAATAATCTGCAATTTGCTGCGTAGGAACGCCATTATCCGATTGAGCTCTCGTCATCGGAGCCATTACGATTCTATTTTTAAGCTGTAAATTTTTGTATTGAAACGGTTTAAATAATGATTCTGTACTCATCTTTAAATTTCTATTTTATAATTGTTACACAAAGTAACTAATAATAGTTCGTATTTGTACCTTTAAAAGAAAAAAAGTAGTAACTTTGCAGTAACTTACATTAGTAACATAAAGGTAACAATTCTTCATCAACAAACGTATTCATATGAAAAAGAACGAGTTAATGCAATACAGCTGTCCTCTCGGCAAGGCAATGTCTGCTTTAGGAAGCAAATGGAAACCAATCATTGTACTGGTTATCAAAGACCGAAAACTACGTTTTGGAGAGCTTGCTGTGCGCATTCATGTGATTTCCAGAAAGGTATTGACCGATCAGTTAAGAGAAATGGAAGCTGATGGATTGATCATCAGAGAAGAATTTAAAGAACTTCCTCCAAGGGTTGAATATTCGCTCACAGAAAAGGGATTGGCTTTGTTACCAATTTTATATTTGCTGGAAGAATGGGAAGCCAAATTTGACAATAAGGAAGTGCAGTATGATAAGGATTGTAATTTAATTGATAAGGAAACGAAGAAGGCTGTTGAAGTTTGATAATTTCAATTTATTTAAAAGAAAACATATCTGATTCTGGAAAGTTAATATATCCTTTTTTCCGTAGAATTTCTGTTACGGCATCAATCCGCGTTGCAATTAATTTTGTCTTATTAGAAATTGGCCAATCAGTCATAATTCCAACTAATTTTGGACTCGTATTAATTTTATAATCTTCAGGATTCGAATACCATAATCCACAACCACTAATACCAAAAAGATTAGGTCCATAACTCATCTTTTTTGATTTAAAATTAACCGTTTCTTGCCTATTATATTCTACAACAATATTTAAGAATTCGTTTCGATTTAATTTTGAATACTCTTTTATATCAGCAGATTTTGTAAAACTAATAAAAGGACGTGAGTGAAAAGAATTTCTTGACATTGACTTTTTTGACCAACTCGAAGGATAACCAAAAACAATATAACTATTTAGATAGGTAAGTTTATGATTTATTTGCAGGTCACTTTCATTTACAAAATTGTAGTTCTGTTTTATATCTTTAACTGTTGTATCATCTAATATAACTATACCAATGTCTAAGTCATCATGTTCTCTTAAAGATTTGGGATGATTAATTATAATTTCACCTCCTGGTTTAATTAAAATTTTACCTTCTTGAAGAGGAATAAATAACTCATCAAAATCATCAAGAACATGGGCAGCAGAGATAAGTAAATATAAATTACTTATTCTTACAAATATACCAGTTCCATGAACTTTATAATCACTATAATTTTTAATTAATGTACAAGTATAATGATCTATAATAGGAATGCTTTCAATTTGTTTTGAAACAATTTGTTCTATAATATTTTTCATCCAAAAACTAATTACTCTAATATAAGTAATTTTAACAAAAAAACCGCTTCTAAAAGAAAGCGGTTTCAAAATTTATCTAAAATTCCAATTAAAATATCGCAGGATATTTCTCAGGATTTGTTTCATTAAACATCGCATAAATTCTCTCAACCATATCATCTGTAGACGGCTTGCTGAAATAATCTCCATCACTTGCATACGCAGGTCTGTGATCATTCGCAGCGATCGTCAACGGATCAGAATCTAAGAATCTGAATGCTTTTTGCTTTTCTAAAATCTGTTGCAAAATAAACGCTGAAGTTCCGCCTTCCACATCTTCGTCGATTACGACCAATCTGTTGGTTCTCTTCACAGATTCAGCAATTTCGTGAGATAAATCAAAAGGAATTAAAGACTGAACATCAATAACTTCCGCAGAAATTCCCAGTTTTTCAAGCTCTTCTGCTGCTTCCATGACCACTCTCCAAGTCGATCCGTATGTTACCAATGTAATATCTTTTCCTTCTTTAGTCACCTCGATTTTCCCGACTGGAACAGTGAATTCACCCAAGTTATCAGGTTGTTTTTCTTTTAATCTGTAACCGTTCAGACATTCGACAATCACCGCAGGATCGTCGCTTTTAAGCATGGTATTGTAGAATCCGGCAGCTTTCGTTAAGTTTCTCGGTACCAATACCAAAATCCCTTTTGAAAGGTTCAAAATTCCCGCCATCGGAGAACCTGAATGCCAAACTCCTTCTAATCTGTGACCTCTTGTTCTGATAATTACAGGTGATTTCTGACCACCTTTTGTTCTGTACTGAACGGTCGCCAAATCATCACTCATTCCCTGTAAACAGTACAAAATATAGTCTAAATACTGGATTTCAGCGATCGGTCTTAAACCTCTCATCGCCATTCCAATTCCCTGACCCAAAATTGTAGCTTCACGGATTCCAGTATCAGCAACACGAACGTCACCGTATTTTTCCTGCATTCCTTCCAATCCTTGGTTTACGTCACCGATATTTCCGGCATCTTCACCAAAGACCAAAGTTTCAGGGTATTTTTCGAATATTTTATCGAAATTATTTCTTACCACCACTCTTCCGTCCACATCTTCGGAACTGTCAGAATAAATTGGCTTGATTTCCTTTACATTTTCAGCTTTCCACTGAGACTGAGAATATAAATGAGAAGAATAATTGTCTTTTTCAACCTCAAAAATCTCATTGTATTTCTGCATCAATTGACTTCTTTCCGCAGAATTTGTTCCTCTTGTTGCCAATAAAGATTTTCTCACCAAATGGAAAACATCTTTTTTAGCTTTTGAAACTAATTTATTGAATTGATTGATATAATTTTCAATCTCAGCATTTTGTCCTTTCAAATTTTCAACCAAAGGCAAAACTGAATTGATTAAATCTGTAATCGTTTTCTGATAATTTTCCCAGGCCGCTTTTTGTCCGGCTTTTACAGTTCTTTTAGCATCTTCGTCGATTGCGTCTAATTCTTCATTTGCAGCGATAATTTCTTCTTTACCATCAATTTCGATTGAATAATTCAAAATCCATTCTCTGAATTTTACCAATCCGTCAAACTGCGCTTCCCAAGCCAGACGATCTTCATTTTTATATCTTTCGTGAGAACCTGAAGTTGAGTGACCTTGAGGCTGTGTTACTTCAATTACGTGAACCACCACAGGAACGCTTTCCATTCTTGCAAAATGCTCTGCTTTTGCATACGCATCCAATAATGACGCATAATCCCAAGCTTTCACCTGAATAATCTCGCAACCCTGATTTTCACCATCTTTTCTCTGAAAACCGCTTAACATTTCAGAAATATCAGCTTTTGCTCTCTGATTTTTTGTAGGAACTGAAATTCCGTAACCGTCATCCCAAATCGAAACAATCATCGGAACCTGAAGCGCACAAGCCGCATTCAAAGTTTCCCAGAAATGACCTTCTGCCGTAGAAGCATCTCCGATTGTTCCAAAAGCAATCTCGTTACCTTCTTTTGAGAATTTCTCCGAACCGTCAAATTTTACTGATTTATATATTTTTGAAGCCTGTGCCAACCCTAATAATCTCGGCATTTGTCCTGCAGTAGGAGAAATATCCGAAGATATATTTTTCTGTGCCGTAAGATCTTTCCAGCTTCCGTCTTCATTTAAACTTCTTGTTGCGAAGTGCCCGTTCATCTGTCTTCCGGCTGATGCTGGCTCTCTTTCAACACTTGTATCTGCATATAGTTGTGCAAAAAAACTTTCAACAGTTAAAGCATTTACAGCCAATGCAAAAGTCTGATCTCTGTAATATCCCGAACGGAAGTCTCCATTTTTGAAAACTTTCGCCATTGCTAACTGAGGAAGCTCTTTACCATCCCCAAAAATCCCGAACTTAGCTTTTCCCGTAAGAACCTCTCTTCTGCCCAGATAAGACATTTCACGAGAAATCCTGCCTAACTTATAATCTTCAAGTATCTGATTTTTAAAATCTTGAAAGGAAATTTGCTGTGTTTCAATATAGGTTGTTTGCATAGCCAAATATAAAAATTTTTAGTTTTCCAAGTATTTTGCTAATATACAATTTTTAAATTAATTTTAATTTTTAATAATCTTTTTTAAAAATTTGATAATAAAGAAAATAGTGGTTTATTTTAAATAAATTTGTAAACTATGGAAAAAAAATCAGGTCATATATTGAATGCATCCAGTAATCTTTTAGGATTTTCATTGCTGATTATTACATCTTTAAAGATCACTAAGATTAGTGGCAATACGCATTTAGACGAGTTTGCAGGGGTTGCATGTATATTTTTCGCGTGCAGCTGTTTCTTTTCGTTTTTGGCGATAAGATCAAAGAATGAAAAGCGAGAAACCAGATTTGAAACTATTGCGGATTATTTATTTTTAATCGCTTTATTTTGTATTGTATTAGCTGTTATTATTGTAACGGTGAGAATTATATGATAGATTCTATACATTTAATCTTTGATTTTCAAAAATAAAATTATTTTTATGGCATGGAATTTGGAACGGAGCTGTTGAAAATTATTTCATAAAAAAATACTCAAATGAAAAGTAAATTACTTACTGTTTTTAGTGTCTTTACACTATCTACTATTGCTTATGCTCAAATTGGTATTAACACCAGTAATCCTCAAGCTATTTTCCATATTGATGGAGCAAAGGATAATCCAGTTACAGGAAATCCTTCTGCTGCCCAGCAAAGAAATGATTTTGCTTTTACCAATTATGGACATGTAGGGATAGGAACGACAAATCCCAGTGAAAAACTTGATATAGTTGCTGGAAATGTACGGATTAGAAATATCAACACTAAAATTGGATCTAGCGATACTGACAGAGTTGTTGTAGCTGATGCAACAGGCGTACTGAAAACCATTGATACAGACCCCTACTCACTTTTCCACGCCCGTCTCTCAAACAATCAAAACTCACCTGCTACAATTGCTTCAACGTTACTATTTTCCACTCCGATATCCACTTCCTCTAATTACTCTTATAATGCATCTACAGGTGTCTTAACATTTAATAGGGCCGGTAATTATTTGGTAACCCTGCAAGCAAGTTTTGCAAATGCACCTGCCGGAACCCAATTATTGTTAGGAATAAGACCTGTTCCTGATGCAGATTATTTGGCAAGAGGGAGCCATTATAATGCTGTTGCCACTACAGGAACCATTGGAGAATTAATGAATTACACTACAGTATTAACAATACCTGCAGCTGGTTATCAAATTCGTTTTACAAGTGCCCCGAGTCAAGCCAGTACTATACTAGCTACCGAAACCGGCAGTACAGGAAGTGGAAATGTAACTAATGTGACGATACAAAAAATCTAAAATAAGATTGTACAATAAAAAAAACGGAACTTAATTAGGTTCCGTTTTTTTATGCTTGATGATGTTATTAAAATTTTCTCTCAATTACATAATCCAGCATAGTATGTAAAGAATTTTTAACTTCAGAATCGGGAAATTCGTTAAGGATATTTTTCGCTTTCTGCTGGAAGTCTTTCATGACCGTAATAGCATACTCAAGACCGCCTGATGTTTTAACGAAAGCTATTAACTCTTTTACCCTTTTTTGATCGTTATTATAACGCTTTATAGTGTTGAAATAGTATTTTCTGTCTTTTTCGCTGGCAATTTTTAAAGTATGAATCAAAGGCAATGTCATTTTTTGTTCTTTAATATCAATTCCGACAGGTTTTCCGATCACATTTGAACTTAAATAATCAAATAAATCATCCTTAATCTGGAAAGCCATTCCTGTAAAAGTTCCGAAATTCATCATTTTTTTCGCCAACTCTTCATCAGCATTATTTGATAAAACTCCGATTTCGCAACAGGCAGCAATTAAAGTAGCAGTTTTCTGACGAATAATTTCATAATAAACATCTTCCGTGATATCTAATTTTCTGGCTTTCTCCAATTGAAGCAGCTCCCCTTCAGACATTTCACGGATGGTTCTTGAAATTACACTTAATAAATCGTAATCTTTATGATCTGTTGACAATAAAACCGATTTTGATAACAAATAATCTCCTACCAAAACAGCAATTTTATTCTTCCATAAAGCATTAATAGAGAAAAAATTTCGTCTTTTAAAGCTTTCATCCACCACATCATCGTGTACCAGCGTCGCCGTATGAATTAACTCAATCATGGAAGCTCCGCGATAGGTCTTTTCATTAACATCACCGATCAATTTGGCACAAAGAAACACAAACATAGGGCGCATTTGCTTCCCTTTGGTAGTAACGATGAAACGAGTGACTTTATCTAATAAAGGTACTTTACTCTGCATTGATTCATAAAACTTTTGCTCGAAAAGCTTCATTTCTTCATTGATCGGTCGTTTGATTTCTTCTACAGTGTTCGCCACAGTCTTCGAATGATGGGTAAATAATTATCACAAAGATAATTTTTTTCAGTCAATTTTAAGAGAAATTAATCTTTGAGTTTATCTTTTGCAATAAAATAAAAGCCGGGCCTCGTAGTTCCCAACGGAGAATGAAATTTTTCCCCGGAAATATAAATCCCAGTTTCATCTACCGCAATACCCTCAATTTGCCCGATGGATAAAGCACTTCCAAGATAATAATGTTTAGGTTTTTCTTTAAAAAAAACACCCGGTTCTGTCTCATTAAAAATATCTAAAAACACTTCTGTTTTCTTTGTATAGCCTACTAAATAAAGCTTTTTATCAAAATAAGAAGCATCTGTCACTACAAATCCTGTTTTATAAGATTCTGACTTTTCAGCTTTTTGTTTTTGTGTAATTTGTGTAATTTGTGGATCAATAATGTAATGAGCAGTTGATTTAGCGCTCCATTCTTTAGTGAAAATGTGCAATTTTCCGTTTAAATAAATCATTGCTTCAGCGTCAAAATCCGTTTCTAAATTTTTTGAACTAAATTCGTGCTGTTCGGGATATTCAAAGGAAATTAATTTAACAGAATCATTTTTTAATGAATTATTTTCAAAAGCAATTTTATAGATTTCCAAATCTTTTCTGGTTCCGCTATTATTTCCAAAATCTCCAATGTAAAAATTGTTTCCGTCGTTTGTTAATGCTTCCCAGTCTTTATTTTTAGCGTTGATTTTTATAGAATTTAAAATTTCTCCAGTTTTTTTATCAATTTCAAAAAGCTCAGGACTATTTCCACTGTCGTTGAAAGTGTACAGTTTCCCATTCAACATATTTAACCCGGAAGTTTCCTGAATCTTATCATTTAAATCAGCAATTCTGAATTTTCGTATTTTGAGAAAATCTGTTTGCTGAGAAAACGAGAATGTAGAAATTATGGTTGTTAATATCAGGAAAAGCTTTTTCATGGAGTAAAAATAAGCTTTCTTTTTATTTTTTTGAACACAAAGAACCGTTTAATAATCACGCCGAATTTTTCTGTTTCTGTCTTCTGGCCTGTCTTTCCAAATGCTCTTTTTGATATTGTCTTACCGTTTTTCCGTTTCCATCGTGACGCCAACCCGGTGAATTGAAAAGGTAATTGATTCTGTCTGAAAATTTTAAATTGGGTTGTTTAATATCCTTCCAGATTTTTCGCCATTCGTACAAAAGAACTGTATCAGGTTTGTTGTCGGGCATTTTGGGGTAAATTCCATACTTTACAGGTACGTTGGGATCTTCTTTTTCAAAAGTTCCGAAAATTTTATCCCAGATAATGAGGCACATTCCCATATTTCTGTCGAGATATTTAATGTTACAACCATGATGAACACGGTGATGAGAAGGCGTTACCAAAATATATTCTAAAATCCCCATACTCTTTACAGTCTGTGTATGAACCCAGGTTCCGTAAACCTGACCAATTGCATAAACCACCATTATATGCCAAGGATTAAATCCTAAAAATGCCAATGGAGAGAAGTATAAATATCTATATAAGGGTTGTAAAACAGGGCTTCTGAAACCAGTCGTCAAATTAAAATATTCCGAGTTATGATGCGTAATATGCACTGCCCAAAACGCTCTGGAATGATGATCGACATAATGCAAAACGTAATATGCAAAATCTGTGATTATAAAACAGATCAGCCAATACCAAACCGTGAAATCCCAGGAAAAAACGCGGTGGTTGTAGAAGAAAAACATGACTCCCATTGCAAAAACCTTCATAAGAAGATCCAGCCCAAAGTTCATCAACGCTAAATAAACGCTCGTTGCGACATCTTTCCCATTGTATAATTTAGCCTCAGAAATATGGCTGTAAATCATTTCTGCTAAAATAACTGTAGCGTGAACAGGGATCGCCCAAGCGTAGACACTCTCCAATCCATCTTCGTTTAAAAAGTAATCCATCATAGCTTACTAGTTTTATACAAAGTTAGGATTTTAAGAAATCGTTAAGAATTATTTTTGATTTTTTTAAGAAAAATTTAATCTGCGTTTTTATTGGCCAACTGACCACAAGCTGCATCAATATCTCCACCTCTGCTTTTACGGATCATTACGGTAATGCCTGCATTTTCAAGCTGACGAACATAGTTTTCTTCTGCCTGTTTGTTGCATTGGTCATATTTTCCGTCACCGATCGGGTTGTATTGAATTAAATTAACTTTAGAAGGTACCTGCTTGCAATATTTAATCAAAGCCTTAATATCCTCATCTCCGTCATTAATACCTTTCCAGACACAGTATTCAAAAGTGATAACTGATCCTGTTTTTTTATACCAATGCTGAAGCGATTCCATAATGTCCGTCAAAGGAAATTTATCGGAAAACGGCATGATCTCATTACGTTTTGACTCAATTGCGGAATGAAGCGACAGTGCCAATTTCACACGCAAGTCATCATCTGCCAACATTTTAATCATTTTCGGAATTCCTGATGTAGAAACGGTAATTCTTCTCGGTGACATTCCCAAACCTTCCGGCTGGGTGATTTTTCGGATGGCTTCCACTACATTTTTGTAATTCATCATCGGCTCTCCCATTCCCATAAAAACGATGTTGGTAAGCGGTCTGTTGAAGTACATTTTGCTTTGGCTGTCAATTAAAGCAACCTGATCCACGATCTCGGCAACTTCAAGATTTCTCATTCTTTTGAGCCTTGCCGTTGCGCAGAATTCGCAGTTTAATGAGCATCCAACCTGTGAAGAAACACACGCTGTCGTTCTTGTTTCTGTAGGAATTAATACAGATTCTACCAATAAACCGTCGTGAAGTTTCACTCCGTTTTTGATCGTTCCGTCTGTACTTTTTTGAAGAAGATCAACAGAAACGGGATTGATCGTATATTCTTCAGAAATTCTGTCACGAAGCTGTTTTGAAAGATTCGTCATTTCATCAATCGAGTGGAGATTTTTACTCCACAACCAATCATAGACCTG